>Ga0316202_10001622_pt1 | contig 16895 bp, 19 predicted proteins | sample 3monrhotite_MG_FD_204934 | JGI IMG/M metagenome (GOLD analysis project Ga0316202, IMG submission 204934) | Microbial mat bacterial communities from mineral coupon in-situ incubated in ocean water Damariscotta River, Maine, United States -... | ecosystem: Environmental > Aquatic > Marine >... | reverse complement strand
TTTCATACTAAAGTCGTATTGCCCAATTCCCGAATGAGCAGATCATTGAATTATGCCAAGTCAGATCTGCAAACTGATAAAGCATGGAGTGAGGGTGGCTAACATCTCTCACTCAAACTATAATAATTGAGTAGGGAGAGCGAAATGGCACATGCATTCCATTATCATGATACACATCATCATTCAGTGTTTAACATATTCCCGGTACAGTATCGAAACAGAATCAAAGCATCGCTTCTGGTTTTAGTTGGAATTGCATCACTGACGCTGTTCATCATGATCGGTCAAACCTTGTAAACAGTCATCAGAGTTTTAACAGCTCTGCTTATTCGCTTACATTTATCCTATGGCAACATATGTATAGGAATATATAATTATCAAGATGAGTCATCCTCTACCAGGGTTGGAGGATGACGAATGAAAATGCTCATATGTCAACCATGCTCGCACCTCATCAGCATGATCTTTGCCTCTTCCAACGTCACAACTGCTCTCCCATATTATTTTATTGAAAGAAAACAGAGATATTCAAGTCATCAGCATGACAAGAGAGCTCGCCACTAAGGCATAAAAAAAAGGGCGACCCGTTATGGGCCGCCCTCGTCTTACTTCTTTTAACATCAGTGATGAAACGACTGATATAAAACCATACTCAGAAGAGCTGGTTTTACATACCCATGCCGCCCATACCACCCATGCCGCCCATATCAGGTGCGCCACCGGCAGCTTCTGGTGATGGGATATCAGCAATCATCGCTTCAGTAGTGATCAGAAGACCAGCAATAGATGCTGCATATTGAAGCGCTGAACGGGTTACTTTAGTTGGGTCAATAACACCCATCTTCACCAGATCACCGTACTCTTCAGTCTGTGCATTATAACCATAGTGACCTTCACCATTAGCTACTTCATTCACCACTACAGATGCTTCACCGCCACCGTTGGTCACGATCTGACGCAGAGGTTCTTCGATTGCACGACGGATGATTTTAACACCTGTATCTTCGTCATGATTCACACCAGAGACGTTATCCAGTGCTTTGCGTGCACGAATCAGTGCAACACCACCACCAGCAACGATACCCTCTTCAACAGCTGCACGTGTAGCATGCAGTGCATCATCAACACGATCTTTCTTCTCTTTCATCGCTACTTCAGTTGCAGCGCCGACTTTGATTACAGCAACACCACCAGCCAATTTAGCCAGACGTTCCTGCATTTTCTCTTTATCATAATCAGACGTAGTATCTTCAACCTGCTTGCGAATCAGTGTTACACGGCCTTCGATCGCATCTTTGTCGCCAGCACCGTCAACAATAACAGTAGCATCTTTGGTAATCTTCACATTGGCTGCAGTACCCAGATCTTCCAGAGTAACGTTTTCCAATTTCAGACCGAGGTCTTCAGAGATCACTTTACCGCCAGTCAGGATTGCCATGTCTTCCATCATCGCTTTACGACGATCGCCGAAACCAGGTGCTTTAACAGCAGCTACGTTTACAACACCGCGAACCTTGTTCACAACCAATGTAGCCAGAGCTTCGCCTTCGATATCTTCAGCGATGATCAATAGAGGTTTGCCGGTACGTGCAACAGCTTCCAAGACAGGCAGCAATTCACGCATATTCGATACTTTCTTTTCAAACAACAGAATGTATGGGTGATCCAAAGATGCTTCCATACGCTCAGTATCAGTTACGAAGTATGGAGAGAGATAACCGCGGTCGAACTGCATGCCTTCAACAACGTCCAGTTCTGTTTCCAGACCTTTTGCTTCTTCAACAGTGATCACGCCTTCTTTACCGACTTTATCCATTGCATCAGCAATGATTTTACCGATTTCAGCATCACCATTGGCTGAGATAGTACCAACCTGAGCAATCTCTTCCTGATTCTGCACTTCTTTGGACAGATCTGCGAGTCCTGCAACAACAGCCGTTACAGCTTTATCGATACCGCGTTTCAGATCCATTGGGTTCATGCCAGCAGCAACAGCTTTCACGCCTTCTTTGGCGATAGACTGAGCCAATACAGTTGCAGTAGTAGTTCCGTCACCTGCGATATCCGCAGTTTTAGAAGCCACTTCTTTAACCATCTGTGCGCCCATGTTTTCAAACTTGTCTTCAAGCTCGATTTCCTTAGCAACAGAAACACCATCTTTAGTGATGGTTGGTGCGCCCCATGATTTATCAAGAACTACGTTACGGCCTTTGGGACCTAAGGTTACTTTTACTGCGTCAGCGAGTTTATTCACACCGATCATCATCTGAGCGCGTGCGTCTTCACCGAATTGAATGTCTTTAGCCATTCTTAAATCTCCTGTTTATCTAATAGTACTATATATTTTTTATATCAGTGCGTTCTGTTTTCACATACGCGAAATCTTGTTTAACCATCCAGATCAGGATAGTTCATCAATCCATTAAGATTCGATAACACCCAGGATGTCGTCTTCACGCATCATCAAGAAGTCTTCGCCGTCTAATTTAATTTCAGTACCAGCATAAGTTGAGAAGATCACAGTATCGCCTTCTTGCACGTCTAACGGACGAACATCGCCGTTTTCAAGACTTTTGCCTTTACCTGTTGCGATAACCAGGCCCTGAACTGGCTTTTCTTTAGCCGAATCCGGAATGATGATGCCACCAGCAGATTTTTCTTCTTCATCCAAGCGACGGACGATTACACGATCATGTAAAGGACGGACCTTTGTTGTCATCTTTGTTTCTCCTTCAATCTAAATATGGGGTTCTAACTATGAGATTGGTATATAGGAATAGAAAACTCAGGATTCAACCCCCTAGGTTAGATTATTTTATAAATGAATGTTAAACCAAACCTCTCCTATGAGGCACTACCGCTTGATCATCACCAACAGAGCCCGCCAGATCAGTGCCGTAGCTGCCAGCAACAGAACAACGGAAGATGAAGGTGGATAATCAAAATAGTTGGAAAGAAAGATGCCGCAGATGCTTGCCACTGCAGCAACAGTCACCGCCTGTAGTGCTGATCCATTTTCACCATCTCGCCAGACAGCCAGTCCTGGCATCACCAGCATCGCAAAAACCAGAATCACGCCCACCGCATAGATCGCAGGCACCACGGCAATCGCCAGCGATCCATAAAAAATCATCCGTCCAAAAAAATGATCGCCGAATCGCTGTCTGGAGAGTAGCAGCGCCACCACTCCCGCCACGGCCATAATCATCAACTCGCTTTCATTCACACCAAGCACACTGCCGAACATCAATTCCATCATCTGCCCTTCAGCATGTGGCAGCATAGCTAAAACCATCATGCCAATGGAAACAGCCAGTGCATAAAGCGCCCCCATCACAGCCTCTTTGGGCAGGTCACTATCTTCTGGAAACAGGGCTAGCAACAGAACCACCACAGCTGTAATCACGGCAGCGTAGAGCATACCATTGCCATCGAGCGCCATACCAATCGCATAACCAAGCGCTGCAACCTGAGCCAGCGCCAGATCGACAAAGATAATCCTGCGTTTAAGAATATGCTGACCAAGCACCGGCAAAAATAATGAGACCAGCAAACAGGCTGCGAGACTGAACCAGAGAATCATTGCTCTGCTCCGGCTGATTCCAGCAGCAGTTCAATCATGGCCAGATAACCGTCTGCCCCCTCACCATCGACTGCATCCGGCATACTCACCAGTGCAGCGCCGGAGAGCTCTGCTACCCGCTTAACTACGCGCCCCATATGATATGGCTCCACCCAAAGTTGAGAGATATGCTGATTGCCAATGACGGTTAACAGACTATCGAGATGACGCGTCGAAGCTTCAACACCGGGTTTGGGTTCGATGAAACCAGCAACCGGAATGGAAAAGCGTTCACTGAAATAACGGTTGGAGTCATGGTAACTGACCACCGCCCCCCCCCCCGCCAGCCGGGGTTTCCATACCTTCACCAATGCCTGCAATCGTTTGGCAAAATCCTCTGCACGCTGACGATAAGCATCTGCGTGATCCGGGTCGATCATAACCAGCCGTTCAGCAATGAGCGATGCCACCACCGCTGCTCTGAGCGGGTCCAGCCACCAATGCGGATTGCCTTCCGGATGCACATCACCCATCGAACGATCCACCTTCTCCATAACGCCCAGCACTTCAATCGCATCTGCACCGGCAACGTGACCTGCTTGCCCCGGACGAATCCGGTTATTGCGCGAAAGTTCAATCAACGGTGGCAACCAACCACCCTCCAATGCCAGCCCTACGGTTACCAACAGATCAGCTTTTGCCAGGTGGCGGGCAAGCGTTGGTTTGGGTTGCACAAAATGAGGATCCTGCCCCACCTTTGCCAGTACTTTAACTTCCCCATCCTCGCCTGCGACTGCCCCTGCTATCTGGCCCAGCGCAGGTAGTGTGGCGACTATATATGGCTTTGCATCTGCAATTGCGGGTAGCAGCAGCAGCATGGATAACAGGGACTGTTTGAATACATTCATCTGATACTCCTTAATATGGGTGCGCACGGTGCGGACCGATGGCCACAACCCAGCGCAGATACCATGCATTGACGCGAGCTCCCGCTGCAATACCCAGATCGCCGGCAACTGCTGTTAAGGCGTTGCGAGTATGTTTGTATTGCAGGGTAATGCCCTGAAATTCACTGATATTCCAGACCAGACCTGCAGAGATCGCCCGCTCGGTTAACCTGAACGGTGTGGCCTGATCATATTGCCGAGAGTAATCAAAACGGGAAAAGAGATGCCAGTTCCGATCTACTGCTGCATTTACCAACAGATAACTGCCATCGTTCACCGCTGTTGTGGCTCCGGCCCCCATCTGCTGCCAGCGCCGCAACCACTCACCTTCCAGACTGAATCCGGCTTGCGATAGGCCCTGATATTTCAGTGCAACATGGGCACCAGCAATACGGGTCATCGAGTGACTTCCAGCAATACCGTTTTTACCTTGTAGATAGTCAGCACCCAACTTCAGCGTTGCTGCATCATTCAGATCCCAGAGCCCACCCCAGCGAGCCATGCCCGCATACTGGCTGGTGCCGGTCGGATCAAAGGCCACATCGTTTTGGGTACTAAAGAAACCGGCAGTCAACGTCTGTACCGAATCGCCTACAAAGAATGGCCGATCCAATAAAACCCCATCACCGATGAATATCTCCGGCCCGAACATGTTCACCAAACCATTTGGCCGATCTGCATATATCAGCGCATGTGGATGTTTCTCATTGACCATACCGACCGGCAAAAACTTACGACCGGCACGCAGATTTATGCCCCATGGCAGATTCGCTGTGATAAATCCCTCTTCAACAGCCATCGTACCATTAGCTCCGGTGACTGTGACATCGAGCCGTGCGTGCGGATCAATATTAGCACCAAAAATAATTTCAGCTTCGGATAGCGGCAGGAAGCTACTGCTTCTCACACCACCACTGCCGCGAATGCGCTGCCCGGTAAAACTCCCGATGACCGAGAGAGAGGGATTGCCACTGTTCTCTCCAATTGCAATGCGCGCTTTCCTGCTGACAGCGGCTTCGGGAACAGAGCGCGCAATCTCCGGCTCTTTTTCTTTCATTTTCTCAACAGGTTTTGCAGCCCCTTTAGTGAGACTCTCTGCTGTCGGTTTTGCTGCTGATGATTTTTCTACCTGTTCTAATTGTTCAATGCGCTTCATCATCTGCTGAAGCTGAATTTTCAGCTCTTCTATTTCGCTTGCTGCATATGCACTGCCGGGAGTCCAAAGGACCACGGCAAGCATCATGCACAGTTGTGCATATCTCATTATTATCTCCTGATTGTGTTTGTTTGTTGTGCCTCAGGCACGGAGTGAAGTCAGGAAAAAACGGGCGGCGCGCGAATAAAGGCTGAAATTCCCGTTACTGCAACATAGGCAGCAGCTTGAGAAATCCCCGGTTCAATATGGGCCAGGTTTGCTGTTGCAGCAAATACCAGTGAGGTCGCGGCACCATGTGAAGCAACATCTTCGAGATCACAGCTGATACAGGCACTATCGAGCGCATGAAGACCATCATCATGGTTATGGATGCTAGCAACAGAATAGAGACAACCGACAACCGCCAGCATGGAACAGATCCACTGCAAACGGCGCATGGCATTTAAACCGCGCAAGCTATCTCCAAACCATTTCATCGGCGCAACCTAACCACATATCGGAAAAACAGGAATATTTATAAATATCAACATAACCAGAGTTAAAAGATGAAACCAGTAACGAGGTTTACTATTTGGCCTAAGAAGCTATTAAATGACGGCTTAAGTAGACGGAACCATTATGACACACTAGTTATTTAGTATACTGGCATCTTCATTTTTAGCCCTATCCAGAACGAAAGGGGGTAGTTGAGGCAGACAACCTTTCTGATATCCCTTGCTTTCCTACTGTGTCTAGCATTCGTTTCACAGAAGTTATTGCTAATGGACTTGAAACCGTTGGGCCTAAAATAATTTGTTTCACTATTTTATCTAATGAGAAATCAGAGTCTGTTAGACCTTCGACAGGAGAGATTTTCAACTTAAGTTTTGGTTCAATACCATTATTTCCAATAGAATAGTGTAGCATGTCAGATAGCAGGCCTTGTTCATCTCTTTCTCTAAGATACGCAACTCGCCACTCTCTTTCTTCGGAGAAGCCACGGTGCTTTGTGAAAATTGAGTAAACTTTTATTCTTTCAAAGATCATATAAGTAGCTATATATAATAGCTCATCAGGCACATTTCTGCATTTTAGTATGCCAGCAAAATGCGTCAGCTTTGCATCGATCCACTTAAGTCGTTCTTCAGTAGACGCATACTCAACCTTGGAAATAATGAATGGCGATTCTTGAATAAAATTTATTTTTGATGAATCAAATATAATTGCAGCACCATTACCATTGCTTCCATAACCACGCCACATTGAGAGAAGGCCATCAGAAAGTTCGGGATTGTGTTCAGATAGACAGAACACATATATATCAAATGCATGTTCGTTATTAAACCGGTTATAATAATAATGGAATATTTCTTTTAATTTGGTGTACCGCTCATCGGAACCACAGGCTTCTTTAACTCCTTGGTGGATTAGAAATGCTTGCAAACCCTCGTCTAAGCCAAACTTCAACTCCTCTAAGTCATTCATGTATAGAGGGTTGGAGAGCCACAATTCATCATTGCGCACAATGGATTCTAATGTTGAAATTGATGTGTAATGGGCGAGTAGAGGGCGATTGTGTGGGAAATTATCTAATGGTGATGTTTTTTGGTTTTCATCATGGAATAATGATGAAAAAGCAAACTGTAAATCATCTTTTATTGTCATATTCTACTCTCAGGCAAAATAACTGCTATCGAACCCTCAGAGTCAGGTATGTTATGTGGCATTTTATTTTTTACTCTGATAACTCTTCCTACAGTTGTGAAGTGGACATTGAAATCATCCGCAATCTAGATCCTACTATTTCAATTACCTGTTAACAAATAAATAAACATGGCCGTTACAATTGCGATCAACAGTGTCTGCAGACCACTGCGCAGCCATGAAATACCGGCGATTCGACCAAGGAAGATACCGAGCAGGAAAACAAGCAATAGTGCTATCGCAATCGCTGCATATAGGGGGGAGAGAGGCAAAACAACGCCTGCATTGGATAGCCATAATGGGATAAGAACCAAAAGAGAAATAATAAAAGGGGCCAGACCATTAACCAGTGCAATGAACACAGGCAGCCAGCGAGCCGCGTCTCCATGTGCACTTTCCTGCAGATCGGCAACCATCGCCTCTTCCAGTTTTCCCAAAGCATGCTTTCTTTCTGCCGCTTCACTGAGGTAAGCACTACTCATACCACTCATACCCAGAGCAATAGCTGCTCCCAGGCATACATTAATAATGATTTCTATCTCTGCTGGTCGACTGACAAGAAAGCCAATAATAAGGCCCAGCATGGTTAGTGCGCCATCAAACCCATTCACCACAAAATAGCGCCGCGCAATCTTATGGCTATCCGTGATACGCAACAGAAACCCGGCCTGTTGTAATAAGCTCATGTCAGATTGCCAGTATCAGCCCCACCCTGTACTTCCACTTCATCTATACTGTGAAGCGATGCCCCCATACTGGTGATGACAGCTTGAACCCCTTCAAAGTCGATAGCATTTCCCTGCACCTCAAGGCGAAGTGTTTCGGTATTTTCATCCATCTCAATAACAGTGAGCTTTACACGGTAATCAATCCCCACTTCAGCAATCGCCTGTGAGAAATCCAGTGCATTCGGTTGATGCGGTTTAAGAACATCCAGAACAATTCTTTTAACAGAGACCATAACACTACCCTCCTCGGTTGTTTGCTATTTGAGCCATTAATTATAACGCTTTCCCGGACTTTCTACTTTAATTTCAATTTTAGCAAAGCGGTAATGGGATCAGTCTCCAACCTGAAGAACAAGCAGAATAGATTTATACAATCGACTTTTCTGAAATCACAATGCCATCTTCATCGGCATATACGTATTCACCGGGCTTGAATGTCACATCGGCAAAATGAACGGGAATATCTACTACACCCTGATTGCGTTTGACTGTTTTGCGAGGAATCGTGGCCAACGCTTTAGCCCCAATATCAACCTTTCCGACATCAGCGGAATCCCGAATACAGCCATTGATGATCACCCCTTCCCAACCGTTGCTGGCACCGAGGGCAGCCATCACATCGCCCATCATCGCACAACGCAAAGAGCCGGCGGAATCAACCACCAGCACCTTGCCTTTGCCATCTGTTTCAAATGCAGCTTTGAGAAAGGTATTATCTTCAAACGCTTTTAGCGTCACGATCTGACCGCAAAAAGAGGTGCGGCCACCAAAATCACGAAAGATAGGCGCTGCTACTTGTAGTTCTTCCAGGTAATCGTCGTACAGGTCTGTCGTTTTGAAGCTGGCAATCACTTGCCGAACAATCCTTTGACAGCGTCACCGGCACCACCTGCTGCACCACCAAGGCTATCTGTAACCGCTTTACCGGCAGAGCCTCCGACTTTACCAACCTGATCCATTGCACCTTTCTTAAACAGATCGGCTGATTTACCCAGATATTTACTTACACCCAAAGAGGTAACGGCACCTTTTACATTGCCAACCAGTCTGGAAGAGAGGATCTGGGCCACTTCGGCGGCGGTAGCACCACCACTCTTCTTACCAACATCGGTAAGCTGAATAGCAGGCAGATTAACGGTCTGCTCTGCATCACCAAGGGCTGCAATGCGTACTTTGGCTTTACTACCTTCAACCACCAGTTTACGGATAATCATCTTCAGCTCTTCGCCGCCAGCCGCTTTGCCAGCTGCCGGTTCTGCTTTAGCACTTCCACCTGCACCAAGGTTCTGTTTCAACACATCCACATTGGATGTGCCTGCTTTATTGATTTCATAGATAACAGAGGCTGCACTGATAATGATCTCATCAATAACAATCGGGTTTTGGCGGATCGTAGAGATATCAATCTTCGTGGCTATATTACCCAAAGAGAAGATATTCGGATCTGTAAAGCCTGCCGGATTACCAACCGTCAAACCGGATATTGCCGCTTTGCCCGCGTCCAATTCCAGTTTCACATCAGCAACACGAACCTCAGTTTTGGTGGCTTCAGAGCCATAGGTCTCAATCGCATCTTTCACAATACCATCGAGATTCGACCATACAAATGCCAATCCTCCAACAATGATAACAGCCAATGCGGCAACACCGATCAATACTTTTTTCATTATCCACCTCCGTTATGAATCACTACACTCATTCCAGCTTATACAATCAATCACCAGCTTGCACCTTTAACATGCATGACACGCTGTCGGAGAGACTATTTCGGCAGATTTTTCAATGCAGCGATACGCGCTTCCGTAGGCGGATGTGTAGAGAACAGATGTGCAATACCCTTCGACTGGCCATGAATCTTCATGGTAGCCAACGCATCCTCACTCATGCCCTCTTCTCTATGCTCAGAAGACAAGGTCTGCTGAGACAGCGTTTCAATTTTCTGTAGTGCAGCAGCCATGGATGCTGCACCCACTGCATTGGCAGCATAAGCATCAGCACGAAATTCACGGCGACGAGAGAACCAGCAAATTGGAATCATCGCCAGGATAGAGAGGACAAACTGCAGCACCATATAGACAGCAAAACCCATCCAGTAGTTACGTTCCATCAACGGGCGTGAAACCATGCGGGCAATGAAATAGACAAAGGTGTTCATTAAACCTTGCAACAAGGTCGTCGCCATCATATCACCATTGGTAATATGACCCACTTCATGCGCCACTACTGCTCTCAACTCATCATCAGAGAGATTCATCGCCAAACCGGAGGAGACCGCAACCATGGCATTATTGCGTGTTGGGCCTGTGGCAAAGGCATTCGGTACATCATCCCAATACACCCACACTTCCGGCATTTTGATGCCTTCTCTCTGTGCCAGCTCAGCAACAGTATTAAATACAACTTTTTCTTTCTGCGTGGATGGATCGGTCACCTGCTGCATGCGCATGCCACGTTTGGCCAGCCACTTGGACATAAACAACGAAATGAATGCTCCACCAAAACCAAAAACCATCGCCCAGGCAAACTCATGCGTTGCAACTGAACCGCGCAGATCGATACCGAAGTTAGGTAAAACGAAGTCAATAAGGATGGTACCAGTGATCGCTAATGTGAAAAATATCAGTAAATTTGTGACAATTAATAGAAAGATCCCTTTGAACCACTGCATTAAAAACTCCTTTGTGATATGGTACTGCTATATATGAGGTCGCCAGTGTGCAAATACAAGCCTTGAAATTAGATGAAGGATACCTTAAAAAGAACTCATGAATTCTGACACTGAACACGACACTGAAATACTTGATGAAACAACTGAAACTCTTGAAAGCAAAGAGGGCCATCTGGTGCGCTCTGATGAACTGCTGCCAAAAGAGTTAACCCTATTACCTGTATCCAACAGACCACTGTTCCCAGGTCTGGTTGTGCCATTGGTATATGAAGGCGATGACATGGGCAAAATCGTTCGCGATCTGGCCAATAGTCATGAGCAACATATTGGCCTGGTACTGGTACGTGATGAAGATAAACACTACGCGCCCGAAAATTTATACACCGTAGGTGTTGTTGCTCGTATCGCCAAAGCGATCGAGATCGAAGGGCATGGTTTGCATCTGGTGGTCGAATGCCTGCAACGATTCAGTATCGAAGGTTTTATCACCGATAAAAATCCGATTCGTGTTCAGGCCAAATACCGCAGTGAAACCACCTATGAAGATAACGTTGATCTCCGTGCTTATACTGTCGCTGTCGTCAACACCATCAAAGAGCTGCTCAAACACAACCCACTCTATGAAGAGGAGTTGCGTCTTTTTGCATCGCGATTTGATGTTAATGAACCGAACCGTCTGGCCGATTTTGCAGCCAGCCTGACCACTGCCAGCAGGGAAGATCTACAGGGCATTCTGGAAACCTACCCCATCTTTGATCGCCTTAAAAAAGTACTTTCATTACTGAATCGCGAGCTGGATGTCAGCAAAGTGCAGACGAAAATCCGTGAAAACATTGATGAGCGAGTGAGTGAGCAGCAGCGCAAATTCTTCCTGCATGAACAGTTGCAGGAGATTCAACGCGAGCTGGGCATGAATGAAGATCCGCGCGAAAGAGAGATCGAAGATTTCAGTAAAAAAGCCGAAAAACTCACATTCAGCGAAGAGGCGGAAAAAGCCTTCGATGAAGAGCTGAATAAATTAATAATGCTGGAAACATCGTCGCCGGAATACAGTGTAACACGCAATTATCTCGACTGGATGACCTCGCTACCCTGGGGGAAAACCTGCCGTGAACGCTATAATCTCAACTCCGCTTCCCGTGCTTTGAACAAACATCACTCAGGCCTTGATGATGTTAAAGACCGCATTCTTGAATTCATTGCGGTAGGCGCACGCAAAAAAGAGGTCGGTGGCTCCATCATCCTCTTTGTCGGCCCACCGGGTGTGGGTAAAACATCGTTAGGAAAAGCCATTGCCGAAGCCGTATCGCGTCCATTTTATCGTTTTTCAGTGGGTGGCATGCGTGATGAAGCTGAAATCAAAGGCCATCGCCGCACCTATATCGGAGCCATGCCGGGAAAAATCGTGCAGGCCCTCAAACGGGTGGACGTTGCAAACCCCGTCATCATGATTGATGAAGTGGATAAAATCGGCTCCGATTTCCGTGGTGATCCGGCTTCAGCACTGCTGGAAGTACTCGATCCCGAGCAGAATGCAGAATTCATGGATCATTATCTGGATGTACGTTTTGATCTCTCGCAAGTGCTCTTTTTATTAACTGCCAACCAGCTCGATACTGTGCCACGGCCCCTGCTTGATCGCGCCGAAATTATTCGTCTACCCGGTTATATGATCAGTGAAAAAGTGGAGATTGCACGCAAACACCTGTGGCCAGCACAACTTGAAGCCCACGCTTTAACAAAGGATGAGGTGTCACTGACCAATACAGTCATTCAACATCTGGTTGAAGATTATGCCCGCGAGCCGGGTGTACGCCGCCTCGAAGGCTTGATGAAAAAAATTCTGCGCAAAGTGGCACGCAAACTGGAAGATGGCTCCGCCAAAGCACCGGTGCGCATTGCGGTCTCTGATCTTGCCGACTACATCGGCAAAGCACGTTTCCGTGAACAGGCCATTAAACAGGGAGTGGGACTGGCTACTGGGCTGGCCTGGACAGCCATGGGTGGCACCACGCTGGTATTAGAAACTACCGTCATCCATCAAGATCGCCGCGGCCTGAAAATCACCGGGCAACTGGGTAAGGTGATGCAGGAATCTACTGAAATCGCCTATTCATACATCACATCAAACCTGGCACGTTTTATTGAAAACAAGACGGAAGTAAATCTTACGTATTTTGATAAAGCCTTTGTACATATGCATGTGCCTGAAGGGGCAGTACCCAAAGATGGCCCATCGGCAGGTATCGCCATTGCTACTGCCCTGTTATCGCTGGCATTGAATCAAGCCCCTGCTCGTATCGCTATGACAGGAGAGATGACCTTGACCGGTGATGTACTGCCAATTGGCGGTGAGCGTGAGAAATTACTGGCTGCCAAACGCCTCGGTATTCATGAGGTCATTCTGCCTGCTGGCAATGAAGTGGATGTCGATGAATTGCCTGCCAGTGTGCGTGAAGGCATCACCATTCACTACGCCAAACACTTCAAAGATGTAGCTAAACTGATGTTCGGCATTCGCATGAAAGCGGTCAGAAAAAAACGCAAGGTGCACTGATAATCAAGAGCATCAACGCTTGCCATTTATGACGCACTTCTGCATATTGCACTGCCATAAATTTAGCACTGTTACACACTGTGATTTCAACACACAATAGCTTAACCGGGGACTTAAGATGAGCACTACAGACTTTCAATTAGCACGCAAAAACATGGTCGAATATCAGATCCGTTGTTGCAAAGTATTGGATACTGATGTGCTTGATCTTATTGAATCGATGCCGCGTGAAAACTTCGTGCCTGAACATGTCAGAAGCGTTGCTTATATGGAAGGTCATGTACCATTGCCATGCAATCAGGAGATGTTATCCCCACTGCAGGAAGCCAATATCCTGCAAGCACTGAACCTTCAGGGTCACGAACGTGTTCTTGAGATCGGTACCGGCACAGGTTTTTTAACCACCATGCTGGCAATGCAGACTGATGAAGTGATCAGCTGTGAAATCCACGCTTCGCTGGCTCAACAGGGCAAAGAGAACATTGATAATCATGGCGCCAATAACGCCAAAGTGCTTGAGATCAATGCGATGGATGCAGATACCGTTGCTGCCCATAACGATCTGCAAGAGCCTTTTGATGCCATTGTATTAACTGCTGCCGTTCAAAAAATCCCTGCACACCTTGAAGCTCTATTAAAAGATGGTGGTCAGATCATGGCCTTTATCGGCAGCAACCCTGTGCTTTCTCTTATTCACCGCCGCAAAGTCGGTACTGCATGGCAGCAAACAGGTGTATTTGAAACGCTACTACAAGATATGGAAGGCTCCACCCAAACCCGTGAATTTATCTTTTGATTGAGTAGTTCATCCCATTCTTTGCAGGCTGAGCCCAATCGATAATCATCATCCACCACGACACTCCAGGATGAAAAATGCAGTCGTGAGTTCACTCATATTGTGTTGCCTCTTCATGCTACTGCTGCCTCCCTCGCTGGCTAGGGCGGAGAACAGCTCAAACAGTGAGTCACACAGCATTTATTTTATGGCCTTGCCATACCTCAACAGCTTTCACTATGATCGTAACAAACAGCCCAACATCGCACCGCATCTAAAATCCACACAAGATCTCTCTGATTATAACTGGACCATCTCCATCACCTCCATTCCTGATCTGATCACCAGCAGTGGAGCAGTTCAGACCCTCGATACCGATCAAATGACCAGATACAGACTTGCTGATGATCTGAAGCACATCATCATCCCCATCCCTGAAAAAACTAAGCTCCTGCCACCCATGCATGGATTAAGCAGTGCTACCGCCCCACTCTGGTTACAATACATAAAATCAAAAGAAACCAGCTGGCATAGCCCACGCCTGACACCGGCCATTGCAGCTCAGGTTCTGGCCGCAAAAAAAGAGGCACAACGCCTCTCCAAACGTATGGCCGACCGCGCTTTCTATTTTGGTTACGACACCAATGAAGATGCCCTGGAATAAGTTTCTACCGCTTCGATGGGACATCACAACAAAACAGATGCATCTATTAATCAGGCTGATTCAAAGATCTATTTCATACCATCTGGGAGTACAATATGGATTTACATGAGTTACCCTTTGCAAAAATAATTCTTCTTAGAGAAGATATCGCTGAAGTGATTATTAATGATGGCATTGAAATGGATTCTGAGATGGTAGATCAATACCATGATTTTTTACTTTCACATTTAAAGTCGCCATTTTCTCTGCTCATTAATTAGATCAACAGCTATTCATATAATTCCCACGCCCAAAAAGAACTAGCCACATTAACAGAGATCCATGCAATGGCCGTGGTTACTTACAATCGAATGGCGAAAGTAACCACAACATCCCTGGCTTCATTCCCAAGGAGCACTAAATGGAATATAAAGATATTCTCAAATCGAGATGATGCGTTTTCATGGCTGCTGTCAGAGCAGGATAAACCCTGATGATGCAAATCAACATTAATCAATTAAGCGTTAGGTTTCGTATGAATGGAATGATTGCTTCCGCAGGCAATCATTGACGAACGGCTGCTTCCGGCCAAGAAAGGACACGCATTATTTGTCCTGTGTAAGGGATATATGCTTAAAGAGCCTATAGCTCTTGTCCTTTCTTTGACGGTAAAGAAAGAACGAAAGAAAGCCGCCCCAAACCAGCCAGCCCTATCGGGTACCCGATCCTGCGCATCCATAATCGGTCACGGCATCCGCCGCTCTCATCCGATTCTGGATACTTGTCTCGGCAGCCTGCTAGCGGGGGGAGAGGTGAGTCTCTAAACCCCGCTTCGAGCTGCGCCTGTGAATTGATTATTCAATGGGGGTAGTGCGAAAAAACGCAGGAACCGTTTTGAACGAAGTTGTAGTTCGTGCTTAGGTTGAGAAACTAAGGAAGGTTCAACACGATAAAGTTTTCGCCCCAATGAATGATGAATTCTCAGGAAAAAGCAGGTTGGCGGGCAATTAGATTCGGGTTGTCCTAACTCTCAGGGCTTCGCCCCATCTATACAGGTGCTTCATTCAGCTATCCTGCTGAATGATCTTTGGTTCATTTTTTTGTGGCACAAATCTGTTGGACTGCAGATTTGGACGAGATTTAGCTCGCCTGCAAGGTGAGAGCCATGGAAGGCTCAAATCACCATTCGACACGATAGCCGAATGAGACGCGCTTTAGCTCGCCTGAAAGGTGAGAGCCATGGAAGGCTCGAATCAAATGTTGGAACGACAAGCCCATGCTGCTAACGTCTCAGTTTATTCGCAAACCGTCGCGGCATAGCTGAGAGTAAATATTAAATAAACACTATTTATCATCAATATTGATGATGCGCTAATCTTTATAGGCTCTAAAGTGCCGCATTAATGAGTGACGGTTTCCGACCCAAAGCGGACATTCAGAGAGCCTTAAACTAATGGAAGTAAATATGAAGATTTTATCACTTTTTATCGTTTCATTGATACTTATTGGTTGCGATCAATCTGATCAGACATACAAATTAGTGAGTATGAGTGAAACCGCTAAACAAACTACCGGACAATCAAAAGAGACATCTGATTGGCTGTATGGTTTTGATGTGTTGCGAAAATATAAGGTAGGCTCGTTTAATTGCTATGTCCCTGATTCAGGTGAAGGAAGCTTTTTCTCTTGCTCTAAAGGAAACCAACTTCTTTTTCATCACACTGGTGACAGCATCTCTATTCCTTTATCCAAGAAAAGAACTCTGATGCTAAAAGATAATAATATGGATGGAGAGTTCGACCTTCTAAACTATGATATTAGTGATGAAAGTGGAAATATGATCGGAGTAATCACCGACCTTAATCTAGATGGTAAAGCTGACTGGCGAATTCTCTTTAATGAAGGTGTTGAGGTTTTTGTCGAAGGAAATTGGCAGGTGGTAAAAAGCACTAACACTAGACAAAATGGTCAACGGATATTCAATATGATTGTTGGCGATGTATTGAAAGATGTAGTTTGGAATGGCAAAGAGTATGTTGTTTCCCAATGACTGCTTTCGACCCAAAGCGGACATTCGATAGCAGCTTTGAAAAGGGGAAATCAATGAAAAAAATAGTAACACTAATATTTATATTTTCCTTGGCTTTGGTTGTAAGCACTGCTGAATCCATTGCAA
>Ga0316202_10001621_pt1 | contig 16907 bp, 11 predicted proteins | sample 3monrhotite_MG_FD_204934 | JGI IMG/M metagenome (GOLD analysis project Ga0316202, IMG submission 204934) | Microbial mat bacterial communities from mineral coupon in-situ incubated in ocean water Damariscotta River, Maine, United States -... | ecosystem: Environmental > Aquatic > Marine >... | reverse complement strand
GAGAGAGGTTTGGGTTTCAACTTTGCGGCTCATCGATGTTCTCCTTAAGTGGTTTTATAAGGATACTATCATTTATATCAGATATTTAAAATAGAAAACTGATGTTTTTGCCGTGCAGAGATCTTCATTAACTCATTACCTCATCATACGACGGCGCACACCTAACACAAGAAGGGCTGTTTGAATGCCAAACATTAGTTGGAAGAATACAAAAAAGATCTTTGTAACCGTTCCTAGTTTTGTTAACGGTGCCATCTCCATAAGTTTTGCCCCCCCGGGTATCAGCAGCCCAAAAGTCGCTTCTAGGTAGGAAAGCATTTCGCCAAAATAGACTTGAAACCAATTGATCGGGTGTTCAATAATGTGAAAATCAGAAATAAATTCCATAAGTGCGCAGTATTGTCGGAATGTGCTTATCGCCCCCAAAAATACAGAAGGTACGATTAATACCAATACCCACACCACGAACATACGAATAATTCTTTCTCCGAATCCTGCGCACAAATTGTACAACAATAATAAAAACCACTCAGAATGAGCTTGGAAGGTTTTTTTTTGGGTATCCTGCAAAATCTTCAACCGTAGAATTTGCTCCCAATAATGAAAATCTCCGCTTTGCGGTTTGTTTCCTTCACTTTCGTATCGCTGTTTTAAGGCACGATATGCCCCTACGAGAACCTCACGTTGTTCTTTGGTGCTATGGACATTATGCTGAAATAATTTTGAAAGATTTTTTTGATCCCAGGTGCAGTCTTGAAGATTAATTCTCATACTAGACCTGAAATCTAACCCTATTAGATACACCCGGCTTAGGTCGCAATCAATCAAATCTAATTTTTCGTATCCACTTAGCTTGGTCAGATCAAGCACGGCTTTCTTGGATCGTGTCTGAAAACGGATAAACACCACCTTAACATCACCATCACAGGTGTAATCCATGTTTCCTTCATATGAGGAATCCAGAAAATTAACACTTGTGATAGAGCCCTGTTGTTTTAGCTGAATCTTGGTTTCTTGTCCCCTGAAGTCAGATGACTTAAAAGAGACCGAGTTGATAGTAGTGATTGAAGGAAGTTGAAATTGGCATTTATCGAAAGTGGTTCCATTTCGTGAATCTCCGGCTTTGATGGTCAGTTTACCACCACCTCTAAAGTATAAGTTGGATAGACTTTCGGTCTCGTTAATTTCAATGTTTGAATTTTTTATCGCTGCGATGGTAACTCTTTCTCTGATTTCGTTCTTATCGATTATTTTTGTGGAGATGAGGATTTCTTGAAAGCTACATTTTTCTCTAACTGTTACTGCCGATTTTTTACCATTCTCAAATTGGCAATGTAGAAACGAAATTCCACCTTTTAATTGAATTACGGGGCTTTGTTTAAACTGAACGCTATGAAAACTAGATGTAGCACTCTGCGTTTTAAGCTTATGTTGATCAAATTCAGCATTTGTGATTGAAAACGATTTTTTCCACTCCGACTTTCCTGAAGTAAATTTACAATTCTCACTAAAATTTGCATTACAATCGACGTCCAGTTCGTCAACGGAAAATTGACAATTCATAAATGTAATCGTTGCCGACTCTGCGAGGGATTCAGGCGGGATAGTGAAACGAGCCTTCTTCCCCGTAAAGGTGACGCTGTGAAAGAATACTTGCGAATTAATAAGAACAAATTCACTGTCATTGAACGTCCCCTCAACAATTTGAAATGAATTCCGTTTAGTTTGACTATCCCCTAGTGAAACAGAAACATTATCTGTAATGCGCTTTTCCATACCGGCAACCTGCCTGCCCGGAAAATTAGAATGTGCGGTTGGTTTTGCCCCTAGAAACTGAATTAAATTATCTTGATTTGAAATTGACCTCATAACGGCTCTTCATTGATTTTAGAAAAACAGATCGATTGACATGATCGCATCGTACGAGCTGACAAGCCCCCTAAAGCGAAGCCAATGTTGGATTTCGGACCAGCCTTCAGCTTTGAGACCTGAGCGCTTGCACTGAAAATTATCTATCTAATTGAAATTATTATACTAAAAAAGAGTCTCGAACCCTCGGCTTGAGAAGCTTACGTCGTGTACCACTGTTTTGAAAGGTGTCGTATTTTCATTGCGATAAAAAGTGCGATAAAAAACTATATGCAGCTTCTTATATAAATGGCGGAGGCGTGAGAGAATCGAACTCTCCAGGGACTTTTTCCAAGCCCCTCACACGGTTTTGAAGACGCTGAGTGTGACTTCCCTGGAATTCCTCTAAAATCATTTGACCTAAAGAAACAAGTAGTTAATTATAAACTAACTTCCCCCAAGTTCCCTGGAAATCCCCTAAAATTGCCCAAAATGGTGGGAATAGCAGTGGGAAGAATTCAACATGGATCACCAATGGCCAAGAGGGTTAAGACAAAATATGAAGGCGTTTTTTCCTATGAAGGAGCGACAGATACGACCTTTTATATCGTTTACTATAAGGGCGATAAACGGACTGAAGAGGCCGTAGGGCGTGCGACAAGGGACCAAATGACCGCAGCCAAGGCAAACCATATCCGTTCGCTACGGGTGACAGGTCGGCAGTTGAGCAATACGGAGGTTCGAGACGCCAAGAAAGCAGAGGACGAGCTTGAGGCAAACCGGTGGACCTTCAATCGACTGTGGGAACATTACCACCAAAACCGGGACAACTATAAAGGGTTCAACCGGGACAACTCGGTCTTCCTGAACCACATTGCGCCGGTTTTAGGGGACAAGGAACCCCATTTGGTCGATCCATTGGAAATTGACCGTTTAAAACTGGGTTTAATCAAAAAACAGAAGCTATCCGCCCAGACGGTCAAGAATGTACTGGAATTGATTCGTAGGCTTAGCAATTGGGGAAAAAAGCGTCGATTGACTGAGGGACTCAGCTTTTCGATCTCCATGCCCCAGCCAAACAATGAGGTAAAAGAAGACTTGCCCCCAGAGTTAATTGAAAGCCTGTTACTGGCCATCAAGGTAGCTGACGATCAACTCGAAGGCTGCTTCATCAAAATGTGCCTGTTTACCGGGCGGCGGACTGGAGAAATTTGCAAGCTTCAATGGAGCGATATTAACCTGGGTCAGCAAACCATGCTGCTCCGCAACACCAAAACCAACCGAGATGAATTATTGCCACTGGCCGACGAGCTAAAGACCATGCTGGAATCGATGGATCGGTTTAGTGAAATATGGTTATTCCCCAATCACAATGGCAATGAACGAAAAAGGCTGGACTCCCCTGGCCGCCGAATCATCCAAGCCGCAGGAATACCCTCGTCTTACCGGCCAACCTATTGCCTGAGACACACCTTCGCTTCGACCGCCGCTTCGCTCGGCATCCCTTGGCATATCATCAAGGAACTCTTAGGCCACAAAAGCGGCAGCCGAGATATCACGGATCGTTATGCGCGGGTGAGTCAGAAGGTGTTGTTGCAGTCGGTTAATCAGGTTGCCGCCCAGTTTTTGGAGACTGTGCAGGATTTGACTCAGACGTCGGCTGATCTCGGCAAATTCAGCCAGCCATGACAGCCGTCCGACATCAGTAGTCTGCTTGTCTGGGTGAGGTGTTTTTGGAATAGGTCGAATGAGACGGTCAACTTCGTGAATACCCAGGAATCACCGCTTTTCTTATTGTCCCAAGTTTTGTAACTGAACGCGACTCAGCGGCAGCTACCTGTGAAAGCCATATATCCGACCCCGATCATTCACCTGAGTGAGGTGTTTGATAGCTTGCTGGTCGTTTAAATCATATTGCTTGGTCAACGTGCCGAAAAGGTGATAAAACTCGTTGGCAATATCGGTAGAAAAGATACCTGGATCATCGGAACCTAAACATACGGGAACCATAGGACAACTGGAAGATTCGTTACCCCTGACACCGATCCACCGGATCATGTGGTGTTCATCGATTCGGTCATAAGCGCTGATACGCAGGTTGCTGGTCGGTAAAGACTCGATGATAATGCTTTGCCGCGTTAAAAGGTTCAACATATCTTCCTGCAAGGAAAAGAGCGCCTCGACGGAGATATCGTCTATGGCGATTTCCTTGAATTTCTGACCGTTACACTTGATCGTTGGGGAGTGCAGCCATTCACTATGGTCTTTCAATGCTGTTTGACCATGTTCCTGTTCTGCTTGCTTCACTTGATCCCATTGGCATTGTCTTATCGGGGCTTGGGAAAAGCTATACTTGTTGTCACCCTGTAGCCAAACGGCAAGCGCCTTGGGCGGCAACCAGCGGACCTTCCAGGCGGCGATGAGGCGCTGTGGATCTCGATATTCACCATAGATTTTCTGGCACAATTGGGCAATTTGATCATCAAACCGATCTGGAGTTAAATCCGCTAGAGGACCGTTGGAGAGACCGGTGCGCAGGAAAAGAAGGTTATCGAGCCATTCCTGCTTTGAGACCACTAGTTTTTGGGGCATTTGCTGAACCCAGCGTTGTGGGTCTAGCCCTAAAGCGGTGGCATGGCCAATCCTGTCGCCTTCTTGAAGGTCTAAAAAAGTGACTGACTCGTAGACCGCGCGCATGCCTGACAAAAGATGGTTGAAATCTTCGCCTGCATGGTAGGTGGCATGGCGGATTCCGGCCCATCGGAGAGTTCGAAAGATGGAACCAAAGACTTCAGGCGGTGCGTCCAATTCATTAGCGGCGGCATCGATCCCTCTGATCCAATGCTTTAGCTCTGGGGCGACTCCTAGTAGAGACACTAGGACTTCTCCTTGCTTTTGTATCTTTGCTCGCAACGTGGCGTATCGGGTGGTCCACTTCTCGGCCTCTTCTTTTGGGGGCTTGGATTTGACGAAGTGGCAAATCAAGGTCAAACGCATTCGGGAGAAGGCCCTTGCTTTCTCGTTTGCTTTTGGTGGAGTAGAAGAGGGGTCTAGACCTCTACTCTTGAGGCGTTTTAGCAGGTCATTGAGTGAAAGCCCTGTTTCGTGCGGTTCGGCGATGACGCCGTGATACTGGGCATAGCCGAACAGGATACTTCTAATCAATCGCCACAACTCCGGGGCCTTCGATTTGGCAGCGTAACGTCCTTCCAAAAGCGTGATATTACTGGGCTTAGTCGCCGAACCGTGGAGTTGTTGCAGGCGGAGATAATACTCTCGCTCCACATCCTCTCGTGCGTCGGTTTGAGTGAATTTTTGGAATTGGTCAAAGCCAAACTGGTCATCTCGCTGGGTGAGCAATTGGTGGAACTGGTTGCGCAGTAGGATGTAAACATGCATATCCCGGTCTAGCGGGGCGCTATTCTTGCGGTTTAACTCATGCCAGAGCAGCATGAACATGCGGATTTCGTTGCTGTGGTTAAGGTCCCATTGACCCCGTTCAAAGGGACGTAGGCCTTTTGTGATGGCGCGCGGACTCAGGGATGCTCGCTTCCATAACGTTTCCCTTAGGTCCCAGGCAAACGTAAGTTGGTCCTTGAGGTCAGCTAGGGTAAGCCCCAACTCGGCAAACAGGTCTTGGACCGAGTTATATTTTTTAAATGCGATTTCAATATCTTGTAGGTGCTTGTCTGGGCGAGCTAAGGCCGCTTGCCAGACTAGGTCGCTGTTGGTGGTACCGTTTAGGTGCAGATGAGTCTCGTTGAGCCCTTCAAGGGCTATCATATCTTCTACCGCCGGGTGGAAAGGGCGGAGCAGGGAGCTATGTTGATGGTCCGAACGAATCAATGCCTCAGCCTCAGTCTGATCAGGAAACAAAGAGAGTTGGAAGGCTAACAGGGGCACCGTGGAAATACGGCCCAAGAGGTTTTGCCAATCCCCAAACAGGTCCCTTTGGACCACAACTCGACCGTGGCTCTTTTTCAAAAACACATCAGATAATCGACCAACCGCACCAAGGGCCCAACCTTGTTTGGTCGGTTGCTTTTCTCGTAGAAAGTGCTCCCAGTAATTTTTAAAAACATGGTCTGGATATTGCGGGTACCGTTGCCAAAAATCCAAGAACACGGACTGCCGGAGTTTTTCTGCACTGGGCCTGAGCTGGTGACCTGCTCCCCCCCCACCATGAGACCGGTATAGCACTAGAGTTCGTGGACTGGAGAGCAACAGGGCGATGTGGAGTTCCGGGATCATTTGGGGAGATTATTAAGTTGTGCTTCTACCAGCTTAATAAACTTGCCTAGTAAGACTAAAATTTCTGCCTCATTTTCCCAACCGCTGACCTTGTTTGGCCACTTCTTGATACTGTTCAGCCTATGTTGCAGATCTTTAGGCTTTTTTTCACCCAGCAAAATAGTGTTAAGCACTTTTACTATACTTGTAATTTGCCCCTTCATACTACCTGCTTTAATAGGGGCCTTTTTTAAGGATGCATCTATTTGGTTTCCTACTTTTTTTACCTCGGGGTTCATTACGACTTTAGGAGAAAGGACGACATTGGCCTGCCAACCAGCAATGGGGACCCGATCTAAAAGCTTGATTCCATCACCGTCGGAATTTTGATTTGAAAAATCTCGTGTTTCTGGGTGTATGGCATCCTTTGAGAGGAAAAAACGAACTAGCGGGCAATTGAGCAGAGTCATGGTCAAGGGAACGACTTCCCATGGAGTTTTCTGGATACTTTTCCTTCTGCGAAGGCGCTCGCTCATGAAAGTGAGCTTTTTATAAAAAAGCTCACTACTTTTGTATGGATCCAGGGCGTTGAATAACGATGGTCCGTCGTACTCTAAAAGCTCTTCTGTCAGAAAAGCATTGAGGATGCAAGTCAACTGGCGCTCGAAATATTGTCCCAAGAATCGATTTTCCGAAGCTATGGCATTTGCATCTATTTTCTGTATAGCTCCCCATATTCGATTCCAGATACGCCCTAATAGTAGGCCCGAGGGCTTAACATTTGCCCTGTTGGAGCGGACTTCATCGAACCAGGATTTTAGGCTGCCGCTCAGAGATTCATAGTCAAATTTAACTCCTGGGCTGTCGTGAGTTGAGTCCTCTTCGGTGTTCTCGCTGCCCTTTCCCTCCTCATCGTTATTCCCGCCGAAGTCCCTGGTGTGATAATTATACACCGAGTCCATATTGAGATTGAGTAGACACTCAAACAAATGATCCATGGAGTCGAGTTCATCTGGATTGATCCCAGGGGGACGGATCAATAATTGGCCGACCGCTGCGATGAGGTTCAGTGGCGAAACAAAATCCAAAAGGCCTGATTGTCCTCTTAGTTTGGTACTGATGAGTTTGATGGCAAACACTGGTAAGGCTTGCTCCGTGGGTGCAACCTGCTCCAGCTTTTGCGGAGATTTCAGCTGGTCCTCCCCTGGATATCGCGATCTGAGAGCAGCTAGCCAGGGATCCGTTCGATTTCCTAAATTGCTACGCAACACCTGGAAATAGCCGGGGTATATTCCGAGTTGCTTTGACGACTTTAATTTGAACACTCCAGGAAGGTGCCGGATTAGTCGAAGCGCACTGATATTGTGCCCGAGCCCCAAATAGCCCTTGAATGCGATAGCATCCAATGAACCCTGGTTAAGAAAAAGGCTACAAGGGGCAGGGCCTAGAAAGAGATATTCCAAGCAGTGACCTGCATTTTTGAAGGCATGGGTAGCCACGGCAGCAGACAATGCTAGCTTGGCTTGGTTTACATCTAATTGAGCGCTATCAGGTCTTAGGTAGAAGCCGGTCGCCAAATCATGGTCCTGTCGTGTCAGATCGAAAACTCGCTCGCTGATCAATCCCCAGTCCCCAGATACAAGACGATCGGGAGCGATATTAAACTTATATAGGTCATTGGCGTAGCTTTGGGTCAAGCTCAACAACCAGTTTTGTCGCGAATTTTTGGGCGTGGATTGTTCGTAAGCGCGCAACTGCTGAAGGATCAATCGCAATGGTTGTCGCAGAAAGAAGCTTTGGAAAAGTTCGATATCTCCCGCTCTGGATAGGGAAAAGGCCATTTTAAATATCTGGTGGATGTGAGTGGGGAGAGACCTCTCTGTACTCTTTTTGTTTTTGGCACGCTTGGTCGTGACCTCGAACTTCTGCCCTCTTTCAATCAAACTCTGGATCGACAAGACTGCCAGTCGCCGTTGCGATGGGAACACCTTAAGCAGATATTGCTGTTCAATATGGTCTACCATCTCGGCTCGCTCTTTGTTGCGGTTTTGATCATATTTATACAGCTTTTCGCCAAAATGACTGATCGGCATCTTGCGGGCGATGTGGCTAAACAACTGCATATCACCAGAGGCGACCACGATTAAACGGGAAGAGGTCAGGTAGCGGCGCAGTGTCTCAAGCACTTCCTCGCCTTTGTTAAAGTTGGTGTCCAGGTCGTCCAGCACCAGCAAAAACATTTGACACCCAAGAATCTTGGCCGAGATGTTCAGCAGTTCCTTGAAATTGTTTTCCAACTCAAGGTCGCCCCCCCCGCCTCTTAATTGGTCATCCAATAGTAGTTCTGAGTCTAGCCAATCTGGGCGGGGGCCATTGCTTAGGCCTTGGAGTCCTTTGGCCATTTTATTCAGAGTTTCCCCCCACTGCTCCCGGCTGGATTCCTGATTCTGTTCAAGTTGTTCGCTGCATTTCTTCGGGAAGGTGATATCTTGCAGTCGAGCCACGATATGAAGAAGGATATGCTCATGCTTGTGAATTAAAGTCGGATCAATAAACCCTAATGAACGGATGTCGGTGCCGTTTTCGTCGCACTTTTTATTCAGTGATTGTTTCACAGCAGACCAGATGAAGGAGGTCTTGCCTGAACCCCTGGAGCCGTATACTAAAATACAGTTGGAAGCACGTTGAGAGGGCATCCCGAAGTTATGTCTCTTATCTGGTTCATCTTCCTGATAGCGCCTAAAAGAATCCTTGAGCCCATCAACCAACGTTTCAAATTGCTTTAAGGTTGAAATCTGGACTAGGTTGGAAGTCTCGAATTGTTGGGTAACGGGGTCAAGAGTGAGGTCAATCAGAACGGTGTTGTCTTCCATGGCGGGCTGTCAAAGAAAGTAGTTTAGAAGATAGTTAAAAATATTGAACTTGTGGCCTTATATCGGACGCCTTGAAAGGTATCTCATATTTCTTTAGATATTTATATCCCAAAGTTGAATGAAGATGTGGGCGGCGATAAAAATACTTGATCGACTCGAAATTTCTTTATCTTACATTCACTTGCTGATGAATCAGGGGGCAAGCCTCCCCGCCGATATGTTGAAACTATAGCTGATCAATTGTCCTTGCTCTCCTGCACCTCATCTGTTGGGTAAAGGTTTTTCTCAATTTCCTTCCACCATTCAAAATCTTTTTGGTAGGTTCCAGTGGCATTCATCAGCTTTTCATCAATGAGTTGACCAATCTCACTGCCGAGCTTTTTCGCTTCTTCCCCGATTTCCTTGGATTTAAGATAGGCATCCAACGAATATAGAAAAAAAATAGTACTTCGTTTAAGCTTCTTGATTTTTAGTGACATGGTTAAAAATCCAATCTTCGCGAGTTCTTCTAAAGCTTCTAGTCGTCGGAGTAGGTTTTCTAAACTATTGCGGGCCTCCACCCATTTTTTCTCTTGGAGCTGTTTCTGCATGGTCCGTTGGTGAGAAAAAAACTCGTAATACTCCCACCACAGCTGATATAAAATGGTGTGGTTACCTTCATGGCTGCTCTGAGTAGCTGATTTAAATAACTCCCAGCTTTTCAGCGCTTCCTCTTGTTCTTCTTTGGGTAAGGTTTTAAATTCGCTGTGGCCATAAAGGTAGCTATTTCCATGAGCGAGTAGGCGCACCATGTACAAGTCGTCTAAAAAAGGTTTGATTAACTCTCGATACCCGTAATTACTACGATTTATCAAAAAATCAGCAAGCCAACGTGAGTTTGAAAGCAAAATTCGATGTTCTTCGGTGCATTCTCCTCGTCCTTTACGCTCCTGACTTACCCAGGTCAACATGGTGGAAATCAAGAGGCTTCCAGCAATCACTTGAAAGCGAAGCTCCAATTTTTTCGAAAACTCGTCTTGTTCAATTAGTAAAGCTTTGTCTTTCAATTTTGTTTCAATTAGTAACGCTTTGTCTTTCAATTCTGTATAAGCGTCGACAAACTCTGGAAAAGCCGTCTTCAAAGCCTCTGTATAGAGTTCCCATACCTTGCTTCGCTTCTTTTTATCCTCCTTTTGCTCTTGAACGTCATCACCTTCGGAACAGTTGTACGGCTTAACTTCCTGTTCTTTAAATTGGTGGAATTCAGCACTTGAAAGTTTGACGAAGGTTTCTTGGAAGTAAACGGATTCAGTTGTTGACTCTTTGGAGTCCTTTTGCTCCTTCCACCGATAGAGCTTTAAAAAACTGGTCCAAAATGGATCGTCTGACCATAGCGTCAATTCCATCAAGAGGCATTTTTGATCGGCTAGACGGCGATTGTTAAAATGGTGCTCCCGGTGTGAGAGTCCGAGGTCGAAAAAATCTTGAAAAAAATCCCCCATTAGAAGCCATACTGAGTAGTACTTGTGCTCCTCAGATGGCATTGAATTTCTTTGTTTTCTTTTTTTTACAGCCTCTGGGTCGAGTCCAGGCTTGATCCCTTCAATATCATATTTGCCACATAAAAGATCATAGAAACGATCCTGTTCGACAAAAAACTGGTGATAATAACGGTCTTTAAAATTTTTATTTGGTTGATTCTCGGACATGGGGACAAGTTTTGTCGATGGTTGATGGAGTTAGTTTTAGATAGAAATTAAGAGCTAAATTTTTCGGTATTGCGGGTTAAAGAAATTGATCAATTCGATTAACCAGGGACACTTCCTGTCCTTGGCATAAGATTCAAAACGGGTAAATTGATGTCATCCACGGCAGGTTTTAACAAACCGACAGGCCAACCCCCAGATTTCGGTGTTCGTGGATTTTACCGGCTTGTCTTCCAGCGAGGTTTAAATGAAAAAAATATTCCACAATCAATCCAGGAAAAAGCTGATCAAACGATTGAACAGCTGAAGGCTGGAGTCCCCTATTTTCAATTTCACGGCAAAAAATTGAACTGCAAGCCTTGGCTAGTGTCGATCCCCTTGGGGCAACGGTGGCGTCTTGTATTCAGTTTGGTGAACAAAAAGCCGGTGCAATTCTGGGTTATGTCTCACGAAGCCTACAACAACTTTTATCGCCAGCGCAAGTGCGCCTAACGGACAAAGGAGTACAGAAATGAAAGTACTAATCACTGGAAACCTGGGGGCCATTGGCAGTGTTTTGGTCCCCTATCTGGAATCTAAGAGGATTGAGGTTGTTGGGTTTGATCAAAGGTACCCTCTTACCCATCCTTTCTATGGGGCACTCTCGGATGTGGGCGCTCTTGCAAAGGCACTTGCGGGATGCGACGGGGTGATCCACTTGGCGGCTGTTTCGAGGGTCGCTGACGCTGAGCGTCAACCGGAGTTGGCTTGGAAATCTAATGTTGATGGAACTCGGAACCTGATCAATGCCCTCAAGGGAGTGGAAAAAAAGTGGGTGATCTTTGCCAGCAGCAGGGAGGTCTACGGTGAGATGGGTGATGCTCCTGTGGATGAAGCCGTACCGACCAAACCTAAAAGTCTCTATGGATCAAGTAAAAAGAAGGCTGAAGAGCTTTTGCAGGCTTGGGGAGGCCCTAGCTGGATTTTTCGGTTTGGGAACGTCTATGGCTCGCAAAACGATTTGCCCCAACGCTTGATCCCGTCTTTGGCACGAGGGGCGGCCAAACGGGAGCCTTTGCAGCTTTGTGGGCCACAACGGAGGTTTGACTTTGTATATGTTGAAGACGTTTGCCGGGCGATCCATCTCGGAATGGTTCAGTTATACAGTTTAAAGGGTCCTGAAGTGATCAATATCGCGACCGGCACTGCCTACAGTCTGGAACAAGTGGCGTGGGCTTGCAAGGGCGTGCTGAGGTCTTCTTCGTTGATCAGCACTCAGACCGCTCAACTTCATGAGATGGACAACTTTGTCGCTGATGTAACTAAGGCACAGAGGGTCCTGGGGTGGGCGCCGCAAGTGGACTTAAAACAAGGGATTCGCATTTACCTGAAACAACGGTTTAAGGAGGCAGTATGAAGATTTTAAAAGTGATTCATGGTTACCCGATGCGCTACAACGCAGGGTCCGAAGTCTACAGCCAAACGCTGTGCCATGGGTTGGTCCAAAAGGGCCACGAGGTGGCGGTGTTTAGTCGATATGAAAACCCTTTTGAGCCTGAGTACGCCCAAAGGACTGAACAGGACCACTTGAAGCCGGAGATCAAGCTGCATTTGATCAATATCACTCGCTCGAAAGACCGGTATCGGCACGATGAAGTGGACCATGCCTTTGGGGAGTTGCTTGCCCAATTTCAGCCGGACGTGGTTCATGTTGGGCATTTGAACCACCTTTCGACTTCCTTGATCAGCGAAGCAAAACGGGTAGGGGTCCCCGTGGTCTTTACGCTCCATGATTATTGGATGATCTGTCCCCGGGGTCAGTTCATGCAGTTTAACATCGGCGAAACCGAGCCCTGGCAGGACTGCGATGGGCAGCAAGACCAACAGTGCGCTTCTAAGTGTTACTCACGCTATATTTCTGGTGGCGAATCCTCTGAGTCTGATTTGGATTATTGGAAGAATTGGGTCAACCAGCGGATGGCCCACAGCCATGACATCATGGATCAGGTTGACCTGTTTGTGGCTCCTGCCAAGTACCTCAAGGACCGGTTTGTGGCAGCGGGGCTCAGTGAATCCAAAGTGCGCTACTTGGATTATGGGTTTGATCTGAGCCGCTTCAAGGAACCGGCACCCCGGCCAGAGCGTTCGTTCACCTTCGGTTACATTGGGCGGCATGTTCCCGCCAAGGGCATCCACCTGTTGATCCGAGCCTTTGGGCAGATCAAGGGAAATCAAAGGTTGATCATCTGGGGGAGACCACAGGGGGACGTAACGCCTTTTTTGAAGGAAGAAATCAACCGGTTGCCTACGGAACGTCAGCAGCGGATTGAGTTTCGCGCTGAGTACGAGAACCAAAATATCCAAGCGGAGGTTTTTGATCACGCCGATGCGATCGTGGTTCCCTCGATTTGGGTAGAAAACTCACCTTTGGTGATTCACGAAGCCCAACAAGCTAAGGTAACGGTGATCACGTCGAACGTGGGAGGCATGGCCGAATATGTCCATCACGAGAAAAACGGGCTCTTGTTTGAGCATCGCAGCTCCTTGGATCTTGCTAAACAAATGCAGCGTTTGGCCGGAGACCTCAACTGGGCACAGCGACTTGGGAAACAAGGGTACCCTTACCATGAGCAAGGACGAATCCCCTGCCTTGATGAACATATTAGCGAAATTGAGGCGATTTATCACTCTTTGAACTCGAACAAAATGGAGCAACGATGAATTCAATGATGAAACCCTGGCGGATTACCTTGGATACCAACCCTGAAGACTGCAACTTAGCGTGTATCATGTGCGAGGAGCACTCCCCCTTTCGTGTGCAGCCCTTGCCGAAACCTCGCCGGATGTCGGCGGAGTTGCTGGAACGCTCGATTCGGCAAGCGGCGGCGTTGGGCGTTAAAGAAGTGATTCCCTCGACCATGGGAGAACCATTGCTCTATGCCCATTTTGATTTGATCGTCGGGTTGTGTCGTGAGTTGGGACTTAGCCTCAACCTGACCACCAACGGGAGTTTTCCGAAAAAGGGGGTTGAAGAATGGGCTAAGGCGCTCTTGCCCTTGTGCAGTGATATTAAGATTTCGGTGAACGGGCTTGAAAGCGGGATCAACGAACAGATCATGCACAAGACCAATACCACCAAACAGTGGGATAACATCCGCACCCTTGTGGGCCTGCGGAACCAAATGCGGGCACAAGGGAAGCAGGTTGCTAGTCTCACATTGCAAGTGACTTTTTTGGAAATGAACCTTCTCGAAATCCCCAAACTGGCAGAAGCGGCGATTGACCTGGGTATTGAGAGGCTCAAAGGGCATCACCTTTGGGTGCACGGGGAAGCGATGAAATATCAAAACATGCGGCGCAATCAAGAGAGCATTGATCGTTGGAATCAAGTGGTCGATCAACTCAACCAGTTGGCCCAAGAAAAGCCGCTGGAAAGCGGCGAGCATTTAAAACTGGCCAACGTCCATCACTTGAACCGGGAGAAACCTGAAGAGCTCAAAGAGGGCGGCCAATGCCCCTTTTTGGGACAGGAAATCTGGGTCAACCCCTTGGGGGAGTTCTCGCCTTGCTGCGCTCCCGATGAACTGCGCCAAGGCTTGGGCAAGTTCGGCAACTTGGAACATCAATCCTTGAGCGCCATTTTGCAAAGCGAAGGATACCAAAACTTAGTTCAAAATTACCAGGACCAGGCACTCTGCCAGTCTTGTAACATGAAGGTATAGGAGAGCCATGAACTGGACTTTGACTCAGGTCGCCAAAGAGGGGACCCATCATTTGCTTGAAGAACAGCCCGCCTACGAAGGCCGGTTTGACCACGTATTGCCGTTCCATTCGCCCGGCTTGGCTCCGGTGAAGGATTCGACCGGCGCTTATCACATCAACCTCAAAGGCGAGCAACTCTACGAGGCTCGCTACCTTAAGACCTTCGGGTTTTATGAAGGGTGTTCTTCGGTTCAAACCTTGGACGGAGAAGCCTTCCACATCGATTTTCAAGGCGAGCCTTTGTATTCGCAGCGGTTTGATTGGTGCGGGAATTTTCAACAAGGCTGGGCGTCGGTCCGTCGCTTTGATGGCCAGTACCAACATATCAGCAGCCAAGGCCAATTTTTGACCGATCAAACCTGGAGCTACGTAGGGGATTTCAGGGAAGGGGCGGTGGTGGCCCAGCGCGCCGATGGCAGGCATAGCCACTTGAACTTGAAAGGCAAGCTGTTGAATGATCATTGGTATTTGAACCTGGGCGTGTTTCACAAGGGGATTGCCACTGCTGAAGATGAACAAGGTTGGCACCACATCGACAAGCAGGGCCGGCCTCTGTATGACCGGCGGTTTAAGGCCGTTGAGGATTTTTACAACGAACAAGCCAGGGTGGAACAGTTTGATGGTGCTCTGTTGGTGATCGACTTTCAAGGGACCAGTCTTCAGGTCCTTAGGGAGCCGACTCGTTCGCCCTTTGAATCGGTCTCTGCTGATTTGGTGTCTTACTGGAGGAGCTTTACCTTGAAGGCGGCTGTTGAGCTGGGGGTGTTTGAAGCATTCCCGGGGACTGCTTCGTCGGTGAGTTTGGCCTGCGGCATCTCCTTGGATAAAGCAGAGGCCATGACTCAGGCGCTCTGGGAATTGGGATATGTAAAACGTGAGCATCAGACTTACAGGGTCACTGAAAAGGGAGCCCTGTTGCACCAAGACCATCAATACAGCTTATCTAAAGCAGCACTCACCTTTGGCCATCAAGCTCATGTTCAGCCTTGGCAAAATCTTAGCCATCTGTGCCGGGGCGACTTGGCCGGGTACTCGGATGATCGGTTTAAAGCTTTGGAACAAGATGTAGCCCACGCAGAAATTTATCATCAAGCCATGTTGACTTACGCCAAACACGACTATGAAGACGTGGGGGTGAGTTTTCCTGGGCAGGGGCACAAAAAGGTCATTGATGTGGCAGGGGGCTCCGGGGAGCTGCTCAAAAGCATTCTCAAAGGTCACCCACACTTGCAAGGCGTCCTGCTTGATCGGCCTAGTGCGCTGCGGCAGGCTCGGCTGCCTGAGTCGGCCAGCGCAATTCCCTTTGACCTTTTCGAACCCTGGCCGGTGAAGGGGGATGCGATTCTGCTGGCCCGTGTGCTTCATGATTGGAGTGATGCACAAGGGGAACTGATTCTTAAAAAGGCGTTTAACGCTCTGGAACCGGGCGGGCGACTCTATCTTTTGGAGATGCTGCTCGACGAAGATTCCCCCAACGGGCGCTTGTTGAACCTGCATATGGTGGCGGTAAACGGGGGACAGGAACGAACAAAACAAGAGTTTGTCACCATGTTGGAAAAAGCTGGCTTTGGTTTTGAAACCGTCCAGCATACCGGGCAAATCTCAACTTGGATCATCGCTAAAAAGGAGAAATAGAATGGAATTGAACATCGATCAAGCACGAGAAATGACGTTGAATAACCTCGCCCTGGCTCCCAAGGACCGGGCAGTCACGCTTTTGATGCGTCACAGCCTGCGTTACGAGATTAAGGACGAAACCTTCGGCAACGAAGTTCCTCTGAAGCCTGAGGGCAGGGTTGCAGCAAAGCAGCTGGGCGAGGACTTGGACCGCCCGATTTTGACCGTATTTTCGAGCCCCGTAGGCCGCTGCCTTGATACCGCGAAGCACATGCTGGAGGGGCAAGGCAAGAGTCATCCGGTTCTCGAAGACGAACGCCTTGGCGATCCGGGAGCTTATATTCTTAAAGGCGGGGAAGCGGGCAAAGAATATATGCGCCTGGGGCACCACGAATTTTTTGGTCAACAAATGGCGGGCAAACCGGTCAAAGGCACCCGCACCTTGGCCCAGGGAAGCAAGATCCTGCTTGACTGGGTCACGGAACCCACCAAAGCACCGGGCCTTCACCTCAAAGTCACCCACGACGCCATCTTAGGCCTCTTGGTCGCCCACTTCATTGGTTTGAACGCCTTCAGCGACCCCCACTGGCCCAAGATGCTCGAAGGGATGGCCCTTTGGTCCGAGGAAGGGAAGGTCGTGTATGCATGGCGGGGGGTGGTGGGTCTGCTGAGAGTCAGATGAGCAAGACTGTTCTCCGGGGTTAGTGTTATCCCGTATTTGCAAGCAGCTAACACTAATCCGGGATACGGAGCAAACGGATATAGTTTCTCATATTGAGGTATATATGGTAGTGTAAAGTTTTTTGTGTGAAATTACATTTCTCTGATTTGCTTGAAGAAAGGTAAACTTTCCCTCACTGATCCCACAGGTCTTGATCGCCAGTGTAACTCCATCTTCAGTGAGATGAAGGCT
>Ga0316202_10001620_pt1 | contig 16923 bp, 13 predicted proteins | sample 3monrhotite_MG_FD_204934 | JGI IMG/M metagenome (GOLD analysis project Ga0316202, IMG submission 204934) | Microbial mat bacterial communities from mineral coupon in-situ incubated in ocean water Damariscotta River, Maine, United States -... | ecosystem: Environmental > Aquatic > Marine >... | reverse complement strand
ATCATGTTGATATAAGTGCAGATGGTTTGGTCGGTTTTAGTATTGACGCAGTTAAAGACCGAAAATTTTGGAACTTACAAACAGGTAAGTTAATTGCAAATTTAGATACTTATTTAAAATTTATTGAAGTAAATAATTCAGTTTTTTCTGATAACAATCGCTTATTTTTAACTGGATCACCAAAACAAGTATTACAATTATGGCGAGTTACCGATGGCGTATTGCTTGCTCAGTGGCAGTCATCCATGCAATATGGTCGAGCATCGGTGTTAAGTGTTGCAATACATGAGGGCAATAATGAAACGATAGCAAATGCTAAAAGCGTTCAGTCTATTATTGCCAGCAATAGTGATGGTGTTTTAGAGCAATGGAATTTTCCTGTTCATTAGTTATTAGTAATGAACCTTCTATAAAGTAGAATGTGATTTAACCGAAAACGTTGAAGCTATTTCAAAACTACTGCATACATGGTTGTAGTTTCTTTAATTTGTACTTAGAAAAAACGAGTAATAAAATACCTACAAAAACAATGAATGCGGTTAAATATAAAGCGGGGTTATAACTATTAAATTGCTCAATAAACACAATACTGTATAAAGGCGCTGAGATTTGGCCAACACCATAAGCTGCAGTAATTGCCCCCATAATAAAGACAGGGTTTTTACCTGCGAGTTGCCCACCATAATTCATGAATAAAGCAACTAGTCCAACAAAGGTGGCGCCATAGAGTATGCCGCTAAATAAATTTAAGTAGATATTTGATGAAAAAGTGGGGATCAAAATGCCCACTATCTGCAAGATCATGGCTGTCATCATAATATTAATGCTGCCAAACCTGTGAGCTAAACGCATCCAAATAATGCATGATGGAGTGCCAGCAATACCTACCACTAACCAAGTGTATCCTCCATAGCCTGATAATCCTTCTAATGAATTGACTATATCCGGTAGAAAAGTGGCTTGAACGACCATGCCTACCCCCTCTGTAAAGTAGGCTAAGATCAAAATAATAACCAAAGGGGAAAATAGTGATTTATCAAATTCATGTTTGATCACATTAGCTAAAGGCTGTTTGTCGAATGATAAAATATAAGCAGAATAACATGAAAAAAGTACACCAAATAGTGCCAAAACTAGCCACGCATCTTGCCAATTTCCACCATAAACAAAAACAACTCGCACCAATAAATCGGTAATTAAAATTGAAAATCCTAAGCCACTAAAGTGAATTCCCATCGCTTTAGTTTTGTTCGTGTTATTTAATTTTAACATCACGATTGCAGAGCCTACAACTAACGCCATTGCTGCCCCAAACCCGGCCAGAAGCCTTGAAATAATCCATACCGTGTTATTTTCACTTAGACCTAATAACAACGATGTAATAACACATAACATTAAACCTATTCGGAAATATTTAACTTTAGTGTGAATGTCTTTGATAAAAACAGAAAAAAGAGAGCCAGACAAATAACCTACATAATTAATTGAAGCCAAAATACCGGCAAAAGATATATTAAGAAAATCATCCAGCATAGGCGGTAGTAATGAAGTAAAAACAAAGCGTGCAATACCCACACCTACAGTTAAAGCTAAAATTCCAGCAAGTAAAATTGCGTGATTGTTATTTTTGTCGAACCAAGACATATGTTTTCATCTTTACTTACTTCATAATTCGATATGGTATAAGTATTAGAGATAACAAAGCAAATATTCAATCGTTATGAACGATATACATATTTGGTATAAACATTAAACCAGCAAAAGTATTTAGTTATACACACCGTCAACAATAAATTTAATTTTTCAGGCATACTATTTATAAAGGCTATACCACGAAAGCATATTGTTTGGTGAAATCTGGGGAGTCTACATTATTGCATTTACAATAGATTTAGGTAAATGCAATAATTAGAAGAAAATGGCATCACAATACCGTTGAAACATTAGCTTTGAAATTTCACTTTTAAACCTTTTAAAAATGTCGATAAAACATCATCCGTACATGCTCGATAATTTTTATGATTAATATTTCTAAAAAGTGCGCTTAATTCATATTTGCTTAAGCTTAGGCCACCAAGTTCAAGCACAGCAATAACCTCATCAGCTTTTAAGGCTAATGCTATTTTTACTTTATTGAATATAAGGTTATTGTTTAATACCTGTTCAGTGTGATGTTCTGGACCTTCTTTTTTGCCTCTTTTTTCAATGATCAACCCATTTAAAAAGCTAGCTAATTCAACATCTAACAATTCTTTGTAAGATGGATCATTTTTTTCTTTAAAAATATCCGCTAATTGTTCAGCGTTAATATCACACTTATTTAAAGCAAACACCGCTTGTATTTTCTCATTATTAAAATCAAAAACTGTACTAATACGGCGAAGAATATCATTATTTATCATGGGCTAACCTTAGTAATTTAGTAACAATTAAACAACGCTGTTATGCGACTTTTTTCTGATTATTTTTTTCTGAAGAAACTTGCTCACTGGCTAAATATTCATCTAACGAACCTTGAAAATCAACTAACTCTTTATTTTTAATGTCGATAATACGTGTAGCTAAAGATGAGACAAATTCACGATCGTGACTGACAAAAATCAAAGTACCTTCAAAAGCTTTTAAGGCATTATTAAGCGCGTCTATCGCTTCTATATCCATATGGTTAGTAGGTTCATCCATAATTAATACATTAATATCAGCCATCATTAGCATGCCAAATAACAAGCGGTTTTTCTCTCCACCTGAACAATTACGTGCTTTTTTGTTCGCATCATCATCAGTAAACAGTAAACGCCCTAACATACCTCGTACACTTAAATCGTTATGGCATGGTCTACGCCACTGTGACATCCAGTCCATAAGCGTTAAGTCATTATCAAAATACGTACTGCTATCTTGAGGGCAATATCCAACAGCGGCATTTTCAGACCACTTAACCACACCTTCTTCGTGTTCTAATTCTTTCACTAAACAGCGTAATAGTGTAGTTTTACCAACACCATTTTCACCAATTATGGCAAGTTTTGCACCTGCTTCTAATAGTAAATCACCATTTTTAAATAACGCATCATCTTCGAAACCATGACCTAAGTTTTCAAGCTCTAACGCTTGACGGTGCATTTTTTTACCTGACGTAAAACTGATTTTTGGTGTGATACGACTTGATGATTTAACCTCATCAAGCTTAATTTTATCCATTTTTTTAGCGCGTGAACTAGCTTGTTTTGCTTTTGAAGCATTGGCACCAAAACGGTTAACAAAGTCTTGTAGTTCTGCAATTTCTTCCGCTTTTTTAACATTACCTGAAAGTAACTGTTCGCGTAATAAACTTGATTGCTCTAAAAAGAATTCGTAATTACCTGGGTAAATGCGTAATTCTCCGTAATCAATATCAGCCATGTGAGTACAAACAGAATTAAGAAAATGTCGGTCATGCGAAATAATAATCATGGTGCATTTACGTTTGTTCAATTCACTTTCTAACCAACTAATGGTATGAATATCCAAATTATTGGTTGGCTCATCTAATAACAGAATATCAGGATTAGCGAACAATGCTTGAGCAAGTAATACTCTTAATTTCCAACCGGGAGCAACTTGTTGCATTAAACCGAAGTGAAAAGACTCTTCAATACCTGCTTCTAATAAAATTTCACCCGCGCGACTCTCTGCACTGTAACCATCCATTTCAGCAAATTGACTTTCAAGATCGCCAACACGCATACCGTCAGCTTCACTCATTTCTGCTTGTGCGTATATGTTGTCTCTTTCTTGTTTTACTTTCCATAAAGCCACATCCCCCATAATCACCGTATCCACAACACTGTAGTGCTCAAAAGCAAACTGATCTTGGCTTAACGTGCCTACTTTATTACCCGTAGAAATAGAAACATTACCAGAGGTTGGCGCTAACTCCCCACTAAGAATCTTCATGAAAGTTGACTTTCCACAGCCATTCGCACCGATCAACCCATAGCGGTTACCGTTACCAAATTTGGCAGAAATGTTTTCAAATAAAGGCTCAGCGCCAAATTGCATTGTAATATTCGATGTAGTGATCAAAAAAATATTCCTAGGGTTTGCTAATGATTTTTTGAGGACAGCATTTTTAAATGCTAAATAACAAAAAGAAGACTCAAATAATAAGGTCGCGCATTATACAGCAATAAATGCTGACGCCCTACCTAATATTGAATTTTTATGGTTGTTTTTTCATCAGATAAATTTAAGGCGCGTACACTCTGATTATTTAGTCGAACACCAACAGTACAAATAGCATGCGAGCTAAACGTGTACAGCTCAAATCACTGTAATTTTAGGACTAGGGATTAGATTAGCGATTATCATTCATTGTAAACGCACAGTTCAGTGCTCTAAAAAATAGTCTAATTGCTGAACTTGCTACATAAAATTATAAATTCAGCTTAATTCCCTCTGATGCAATATTGAAGCCCTGCGCTTTAACATATTTACTTGCATCACTGTTAAGGTTGAGAAGTGGGTTTGTATGATTCATATGAATAAACCAAACCTTCTTTTTTTCTGTTTTACTGATGCTTTTTAACCGTTCCATAGTATTAACAACAAATGGATGAGGAATTTTTGACATGTCTCGTCCAGGTAATTCTCCATCAGAATAAAAAGTAGCATCGATTAATGCGTAATCAACCGCAGCAATTTCGTTAACTAAATTGGCTTTCCATTGCGACCATTTATTAATATCAGGAATGAATATTGCGGATTTATTAGGACCGACTATTTTAAAACCAACCGTTTCTGAATATTCATCTCTATGAGGAACTAAAAAAGGAATTACTTTGAGTGTTGAAAGCTCTACAGCAGATTGATTTTGTAAGGGCTTTAAAATAATATTTTTATAGTTAACCAATTGCTGCCAAGGACCATTTTGTTGTAAAAATTTCGTCATTTTAGGCATGGTATATACCGGAACATTCTTGGCCCCTGCGGCTTCATGTCCTAAAAACATCAAGCCAGTATAGTGCCCTATATGAGCATGGGTAAGAAAAATACCGTCAAGTGCATATTGTGCTGTGGGTGCTGCTTTTTCTAACCGGTAAAGTTGCTCTGGAAAATTAGGACTCGCTTCAAAAAGATACTTTTTTTTATTTTTAGGACTGACTAAACCCAATGATACAGCGCCTCTTTTTAATAGTGGGTTTTCCCAGCCGGGCATACAGTGTGTTTGATAGCATGCAGTTTGTGGGTAACCAGCATCTTGAGCAACACCAAGTATTAAAAGGTAGGGAGAATTTTCATCTGCGAATGAATTTACGCTGCTACATAGTAAAATAATAAACACTATTTGTTTCATATTTTCAATTGAAGGTGCTTAACACCATCCCTATAGTTAATATAATATTCTTTTGTTACGTAACACCATAACTCAGTTTAATCACATTAGTTATTATATTTATCAAAATGCTTTAGGGGAATATTATTTTATATGAGATATTTTGAGTAATATTTTAAATGTATATTGTTGAAAAACAAAAAAGCACTTTGAGATAGACTCTAAGTGCTTTCATTTTAGCTCATAAGATCTCTAAACCAGTTAGAAGTTATATGTTGCTTTTACGTAGTAATAACCACCATTAAAATCAAAAGGACTATTTTCAAAGTACTTTGCACCGTAGTTTTTCCACCAGTAATCTTCAAAATTACCATCAACTTTTTCCGCTTCAGTGTCAAATAAATTACTTGCTCCAACACTAAGTGATATTGACTCAGTAACGAAGTAGCTCACTTGAGCATCTAGCGTAAATGAAGAGCCAGCTTCTCGTCTTCCTCCCCAACCATCTGCCTGAACCGCATAGAAAGAGCCATACATATTAGCGCGAACAAACATGCTAACTTTTTCCCATGTCTGAGAGACTGTGAATGTACCTCGATGATGAGGCATCTCATCCTCAAGTCTTCTAACCTTTAGTTCGTTAGTTGTATCAGGGTTAAAACTATCCACTTGGGTATCATTCCAATTATAAGCTAGACTAAGCTGAGTATCTCCTTCAAAAAGCTCCATACTGTAATTTGCCACAACATCAACACCTTGAGTAGTGGTATCAAAATCATTACTGAAATAACTTACTTGACCAAATTGCTCTGGACTATTTACCCCTAATGCTTCTAATGCTGAATAATGTTCTGGTTTAACGTCAAAAGAGCTAGACTGAGTTATTCTATCAGTGACTTCAATATTATAGTAATCAGCTGTGAAGAAAAAATCACCCTGTTCATATATTACACCCAAAGCATAACTTTTTGAATTTTCAGGAGTTAGCTCTTTAGCACCATAAAATTCAGATAAGGGATATGATGCTGGAAAAAGTCCTTTTGCATTTAACTTACCATCAGAACCAGTGATTGTAGTGGTATTAATAACATTAGCTTGACCAACTGTCGGCGCTCTAAAACCAGTGCTCATCGAACCACGTATTGCTAAAGCATCATTAATAGAGTAATGCCCTGTCAATTTAAAGTTAGTCGTGCTACCAAAAGTTGAATAGTCTTCATAGCGTAATGCACCACCCATCATAAAGTCATCGGTGAAATACACTTCTGTATCAACAAAAATTGCAATACTACGACGAGAGTTAATCCCTTGGCTTTCAGGTGAGAACCCAGCAAAACCACTTGGAGCCGTAGTTATACCAAAACCTTGGCTAGCTAATGGACCTGACTCCCATGATTCCTTTTGACCAGATATAATTTCAAAACTATCTTCTCGCCATTCAATACCAGTAGCAAGGTTCATTTTTTCTTCCAATCCAATATCCACTAACTGAACTAAGTCAGCATTGAAAGTTTTTTCTAATTGAGTATATGAGCCAACATCAAATGAGGTAGGCGTATTTGGCCCAAGTGATGGATTAATAGCATTTGATAAAGTAAAACTGGCCTTACTCCGACCATAAGAGCCGCTTATATCATACATCGCCTCATCTAAAAAGCCGCCCTTAATTTCGCCTTTGGTTCCTATAACCAAAGAGGTATCGTTAATGTCTCCTCCAAAGTTAGGGGTATAACCCCCTGGAAACATTTCATGAAACGTAAAGCAATCGGAATCCGCAGCAATTTGTTGATAAGCTGCTGTGTCAAGTACATTACCACTTGCTGGTAAAGGTACAGCAGGACAATTACCACTCATATCAGAGGTTAAATCGCCTACTAGCAATCCTCCATTACCATCAGTAAATACTGTGTCTTTATCAATGGGGCTACGAAAATAATACCCACCATTAACGGCACGTTCAGAATAGTTACCGAACATGTAAAGTTCTTTATCATTGCCCAAATCTAGGCCAAGATTACCAAATAAGGTAATATCATCTTTAATTTCAGGATTACCCCAAACGATTGTTGCCGGTTGGCGAACATTAGTGTTACCAGTAGCAATAGCGTCCAGACCATCTTTCGACTGTACACTACGGCTTGTGCCATCAGCATTTTTAACTTGGAAACTTAAATTAACAAAACCATCATCAGTAAGTGGCATACCAACATTACCTGAAATAGTCGTTGTAGCGCCATCACCTTTATAGTATTCACCATACTTCACTTCAAGTGACCCACCATCTGCATCATCTTTTAAAACAAAGTTCATAACCCCTGCAATGGCATCTGAGCCATATTGTGCAGCGGCCCCATCACGTAAAACTTCTACTTGTTTTAGTGCAATACTTGGAATAACTGAAATATCAGGTCCTTGTGAACCATCATTTATACCACCACCGAGAAAGCTAATAACAGCTGCACGATGACGTCGTTTACCATTCACTAGAATGAGCGTACTGTCTGATGGTAAACCTCGTAAATTAATAGGTTTAATAAAAGTTCCTGCGTCGCTGATAGGTTGGCTACGTACACTAAATGAAGGAATAGCGCTGACTAATTGGTCAAGCATATCACTTGAACCTGACTTACCAAGCTCATCTCCTCCAATTAAATCGACAGGAACAGGTGAGTCGGCTACAGAACGAGGTGCTGCTCGAGACCCAATCACCACAATTTGTTCTATTTTTTCTTTTTCTTGTTTAACTGAAGTACCCGTTTCTTCTGCATATATACTTGTAGTGCCTAAAGCAGCTGCTATTGAAAATGCTAGCGTGCTAACTCGTAATTTGATAAACATAATGTTTCTTCCCATGTAATTTTTGACAATGACTTGTAATAATCACTCTATTTAAAACTCATATTAGTTTTATTCACTTAGGTTTATATTTTAATTAATCAATTATTCAAAAGTAGAACAATTCGATTTTTATTCCCTAAGGCAGATCTACAACAGTTGACCAAAAATACTTCTACATTTATCAAAAATGTACACAACTGTCACAATCACTCTAGAACAGAACAAAATAACACCGCAAACGAAAAAATTTTACCTCTAAGTGAATTATTTTCCTCTTGCGAGAATTTCCCATGCAATCATCTCAGTACTGTCGTGACCTAGCTTTACGATTTTACTTAAAAATAATTCACGCTCTGCTGAAATAGTTTCGTTTGATGCTTTGTAGTATTTCCCTCAGCATGAGTGAACTGAATAAGCACTCGTTAACTAAACGTTTAACAAATGGTAGATCTATTTTTATGAAAATATTAGTCGCGGTTAAGCGAACTATCGATGCAAATATTAAAGTTAAAGTTAAATCTGATAAGAGCAATATCGATTTAACTAACGTCAAAATGGCGATTAACCCTTTTTGTGAAATTGCAGTTGAAGAAGCAATTCGTTTAAAAGAAAGCGGTATAGCCACTGAGGTCATAGTAGTAAGTATTGGTGAAAGGGTTTGCCAAGAGCAAATAAGAACAGCCTTAGCTTTAGGTGCTGACAAAGGTATATTAATTGAAACAGCACTCCCACCAGAGCCCTTAAATATTGCAAAATTACTAAGTAAAGTGATTACTCGAGAACAAATAAGTCTTACCATATTAGGCAAGCAATCAATTGATTCAGACAATAATCAAACGGGTCAAATGCTGGCTGCCTTGAATAATATGCCACAAGCAACATTCGCTTCAGAAATCAAAATAAAAAATCAATTTGTGCAAGTAACTCGTGAAGTAGATGGCGGTTTACAAACATTACAATTAAGTATTCCTGCGGTTATTACTACTGACTTACGTTTGAACGAACCTCGCTATGCTTCCTTGCCTAATATTATGAAAGCCAAGCGTAAACCTCTTGAGATCACCACACCTGATGAACTTGGCGTTGTGATAAAAACCCATAGTCAACTTTTATCAATGGAATCACCTACGGAACGACAAGCAGGCATTAAAGTTAGCACGGTTGATGAATTATTAGATAAATTAAAATTTGAAGCGAAGGTGATCTGATGAAAATTCTAATTATTGCAGAACATGATAACAAAACATTAAAAAGTGCTACGTTAAGTGCTATTTCGGCAGCTTCACAAATAAGTGATAATATCGATGTACTCGTTGCCGGCTTCGATTGCCAAGCGGTTGCAGAGAAGCTTACAAAAATATCGCATGTTAGCAAGGTTTTATGCGCTGACCATTCAACATATGAACATCACCTAGCTGAAAATATAAGTCAATTAGTAACAGATATTTCAAATAACTATAGCCACATTATGGCTTGTGCAACGGCATCAGGTAAAAACTTTATGCCTAGAGTTGCAGCCTTATTAGATGTAGCACAAATTTCTGACATCATACATATCGAGAGTGCCGATATTTTTTCTCGCCCTGTATATGCAGGCAACGCCATTGCAAAAATAAAATCTTTAGATCCGATTAAAGTGATTACCGTGCGAGCTACTGCTTTTGACGCAGCGACGTTAGTAAATAGTGACGATAGTAGCAATACGGTAATTGAACCCCTTGGCCTCATTATTGAGAATGATCAAACAACGCTTGTTTCTGAACAATTATGCCAAAGTGACCGACCTGAATTAACAGATGCCAACGTTATCGTGTCAGGCGGACGAGGCATGGCAAATAGCGAGAACTTTTCTTTACTTGAAGCTGTAGCTGATAAATTAAATGGTGCTGTTGGTGCATCACGTGCCGCAGTTGATGCCGGTTATGTTGCTAATGATATGCAAGTTGGTCAAACCGGAAAGATAGTTGCGCCTGATCTTTACATTGCTGTAGGCATATCCGGTGCTATTCAGCATCTTGCTGGCATGAAAGATTCAAAAATAATTGTTGCCATTAATAAAGATGAAGATGCACCTATTTTTCAAGTGGCTGACTATGGCCTAGTTGCCGACTTGTTTGATGTGTTACCTGAGCTAGCAGCAAAACTTTAACCTTTTTGTCCCTTTCGCGTAACTTAATAGACATGTGTGATTGGGACTTTTTTATTCGAGATATATCAATGCGTGAATCTATGGCGTTTGACATTGTCATTGTTGGTGCGGCTCCTGCTGGATTATCAGCAGCTTGTCGTTTGATACAGCAAGCTCACGCTGAAGAGCAGCTATTTCTTTTAACCAATGAAAGCAAGAAGAAATAATATGATAAATAATACAAGCTATGAAGATATTCTGGTTTCTCAAGTCGATGATGGCGTGCTTACCATTACGCTGAGCAGACCAAAATCCTATAATTCCCTTAGAAACAATACATTGCAAGAAATAGTCAACAAATTAACAAAAGCAGAAGATGATAACGAAATAAAAGTTGTCATTATCACTGGTGGTGAAAAAATTTTTGCCGCAGGCGCTGACATTAAAGAAATGGCTCAATTAAATGTTGTTGGTTTACTCAATGATATTCGTCCAGTATTTTGGCGTAATATAATGAACTTTTCTAAGCCCATTATCGCAGCAGTAAATGGGTTCGCTCTTGGTGCAGGCTGCGAATTAATGATGCACTGCGATATTGTCATTGCCGGTGATAATGCTCAAATAGGTCAGCCAGAAATAAATTTAGGCATCATGCCTGGCGCTGGTGGCACCCAAAGATTATTGCGTACAGTAGGAAAATCTATGGCAATGCAAATGGTGCTATCCGGTGAGTTCATTAATGCGGAACAAGCCAAAACTTTTGGTTTAATCAGCGAAATAACACTACCTGAGCTAAGTTACCATCGTGCCTTGAAACTGGCAAAAGTCATTGCAAAAAAATCTCCTATCGCTGTTCGCATCGCAAAAGAATCAATACTAAGCGCCTATGAGACCACACTAGAGGCAGGGCTAGCTTCAGAAAGAAAAGCTTTCACTCTACTCGCTGCAACAGAAGACAGAGCCGAAGGTATAACTGCTTTCATGGAAAAACGTCAGCCGATGTTTAAAGGTCGATAGGACTATTTATAAAATGAATGAATTCACAACAGATTCAATTATAGCCGTAATAGGCGCTGGTACTATGGGCGCAGGAATCGCACAAATAGCAGCGAAAGCAGGACATCAAGTATTATTATTTGATATTGCAGAAGGTGCAGCTCAAAAAGGCATTAAAAACATCTGCAAAGGGTTAGATAAATTAGTACAACGTAACCGCATCACTCAACCAGAGGTCGATAAACTGATATCAAATATTTCACCAATTTCTGATATTAATAAATTGGCTTCAGCTGATTTAGTTATTGAAGCCATTGTTGAAAAACTTGAAATAAAGCAGCAACTTTTTTGCCAACTGGAAACGATTTGCCATGCTAATGTCATCATTGCCTCCAATACATCATCTATCTCAATTACCGCAATTGGCGCAAAACTACTAAAACCACAAAACTTAATTGGTATGCATTTTTTCAATCCTGCCCCTATTATGAAGCTAGTAGAGGTTATCAGCGGTTTAGACACCAATAAACAAGTGGCTAATAATGTTTTTGAATTGGCAAAAAGTTGGGGGAAACTAGCTGTTCATGCAAAGTCTACTCCTGGCTTTATCGCCAATCGTATTGCTCGCCCATTCTACGCTGAGAGTTTAAGAATTCACCAAGAAGGTGCTGCAGATATAGCAACTATTGACTGGTTATTTAAGGACTGTGGCGGTTTCAAAATGGGCCCATTCGAACTCATGGATTTGATAGGTCACGATGTAAACTATGCAGTAACCTGCTCAGTTTTTGATGCCTTTTACCACGATCAACGCTTTTTACCTTCCTTGATGCAAAAAGAATTACTTGATGCCGGTCACTTAGGACGAAAATCTGGTCGAGGTTTTTATCAATATGATAACAACAGTAAACCCGAAACTATCCGCCAACAAAGTCCTGTTGAACTCGATATAACGTCAATTACCGTCGTGGGAAATTTGGGTGTAGCCGAAGGGGTTTTGCCGTTATTTGAACAACTTGGTCTAAAAATAGACAGAGTTTCCAATACTCATAAGAATAGTATTGAAACAGCGGGAAAAATATTAATTGGTAATGCCACATTAATGCTAGCTAACGGCCAATTTACAACTGAACGCGCTACTGAAATGCAATGTCCTAGCTTAGTGCATTTTGATTTGAGTCTGGATTATCAACAATCAACCTCTATTGCGCTATCACCTTGTAAAAATATACCTCAACAAGCACTCAATAGCGTAATAGCTCTTTTCCAAAAAATTGAAAAAAAAGTGATCGTCATTGATGATATTCCTGGGATGGTGTTAATGCGCACAATTTGTATGTTAGCCAATGAAGGTTTTGATGCCGTTAACCAACAAGTCTGTAGCGAGGATGATGTGGATATAGCAATGAAAGCTGGCCTTAGCTATCCACGTGGCCCTATAAACTGGGCTAATATTCTAGGCTTGAAATATACGCTAGAAGTGCTGAAAAACTTAGCAACAACATATGGTGAAGATCGCTTCCGTGCCTCGCCACTACTACAGAGAAAAGTTGCAGAGCAACAATTAGAAACCATTCGAAACAATAAAACAATAGGACAAAATTAATGATAGATGCTTATATTTGTGATGCAACCCGCACACCTTTCGGACGCTATGCGGGTAGCCTTTCTTCCGTACGAGCTGATGATTTAGGTGCAATACCAATAAAGGCATTAATGCAACGTAATCCACAAGTTGATTGGTCTCAAATCGATGATGTTGTTTACGGCAATGCAAATCAAGCAGGTGAAGATAATCGTAATGTCGCTCGCATGTCATTGTTATTAGCAGGCATGCCTGTCAATGTTTCCGGCAATACAATTAATCGACTATGTGGCTCAGGAATGGATGCGATAGGTACTGCTGCGCGTGCAATAAAATCTGGTGAAGCTCAGATTATTATTGCTGGGGGCTGTGAATCTATGTCGAGAGCACCATTTGTTACAGGTAAAGCAGAGTCTGCTTTTAGCAGAGATATTAATGGTCCTTACGATACGACTATCGGTTGGCGTTTCATTAACAAAAAAATGAAAGATGAATATGGCGTTGATAGCATGCCAGAAACAGCTGAAAACGTTGCTGATGATTTTAGTATCTCTCGTGCTGATCAGGATTTATTTGCATTTAACAGCCAACAAAAAACCGCTTTAGCAATGAAAAAAAACGTGTTCTCGCAAGAAATAACACCTATTAGTATTCCACAACGAAAAAGTAAACCATTAATAATCGATACCGATGAGCATCCTCGTCCAGATACCACGCTAGCAGCTTTAAACAAACTACGAACTCCTTTTAGGGAGAACGGCTCGGTAACTGCAGGGAATGCGTCAGGCGTTAATGACGGTGCTTGTGCACTTATTATTGCATCCAAAGAGGCTGCTCTTCAGCATGGTTTAACCCCTAAAGCCCGTATTATTGGTATGACAACCGCAGGACTTGAACCAAGAATTATGGGGTTTGGCCCTGCAGTTGCGATTAAAAAATTACTTAAGAAAACAGGATTAACATTAGAGCAAATGGCAGTTATAGAGCTAAATGAAGCATTTGCTTCACAATGCCTAGCCGTAATGCGTGATTTAGGTTTGCCTGATGGTGCAAAACAAGTTAATCCAAATGGTGGTGCAATCGCATTAGGCCACCCATTAGGTGCAAGTGGTGCTAGATTAGTCATGACCGCTATGTATCAACTAGAGCGAACAGAACAACGTTATGCTTTATGTAGTATGTGTATAGGTGTTGGTCAAGGCATCGCCATGATCATTGAGCGAGTTTAACGTCATGATTTCAACAAATAGCAAAAATAACATTCAACACAAATTTGGTGTCATTAACTGATGCGTCGATTACCTCCCTTTGCCGCATTGCGATCCTTTGAAGCAGCAGCACGACATAATAACTTTAAACTCGCCGCAGAAGATGTTTGTTTATCTGCTTCAGCGGTAAGTCATCAGGTGAGATCTTTGGAAGAATATTTAGGTATTCAGTTATTTCATCGTGAAAAAGGAAAACCAATACTCACTAGCACTGGTGCTGTTTATTTAGAGAGTATTAAAGAAATTTTCGATCATCTTGAGAGCGCAACAAATGCAGTAACCAAGCGCAGTAAACGTTCATCGTTAACATTGAATTTATTACACTCACTTGCGTCATGCTGGCTACTATCCTTACTGCCAAAACTTAAAACACGACACCCTAATCTTGATATAAAATTACTCAGTGCTACTGGGCCAGTTGAGTTCAGTAGTGATGATATTGACGCCGCTATTCGCTATGGCGATGGTAATTGGCTAGGATTGCAAAGTGACTTTTTAATGGAAGATGAATTACTTTTAGTTTGTAGCCCTGAAGTAGCCAACTCACTTCCTGCTTTAGGTAAACTTGAACAATTAGAGCAACAAACGTTGATTCATTGTAGTTTATCACCTGATGAATGGAAAAGTTGGTTACAAGCTGCAGGAAGCGATTCTTTTACTAGCTCACATTGGTTGGATCTTGATAGTAGAGGTTTAGTGCTAGAAGCAGCATCTTCTGGTTTAGGAATTGCTATTGGCAGAATGCCTTATGTTGCGGAGTTTTTAAAGTCAGGCCGTTTAGTAGAGCCTTATCCCATTAGAGTAAAAACAGGTAAAGGGTATTATCTGGTCTATCCAGAGCATCATGCTAATTTTGATAATGTCGTGCACTTGCGAACGTGGTTACTAGAAGAATGTAGTATTTAAGTACTTCCTATCTATCCGCGTTCATAGAATATACTGTTTACTGAAAATATTTTTGACTAATTGTTTCGTAAACACCATTTTTTTTCAGCAACGCAAGACTATAATTAAAACGTTCAACAAACTCCTTATTGAGCGTTTTTTTACTAAATAAAAAATATATATCAGTAGAGTAAATATTCATTGGGTAAATTGAAACTTCATCTAGCATGTTATTTTCACGTAATAATATCTTCCCTGAAATTAAATCACCAATAAAACCATTGGTTCTATTCTTCGCGCGTAGTTTTTTAATGTTTTGCTCCTCAGAGGTTACAAATTGAACATGCTTCCTAAATTTTGGATCATTCATTAACGTTTCAAAATACTCACCATTATGGGCTCCTCGATTAACACCTAACTGAAAATCCGAATCAATAATATCCTTAAGACTATTAAGTTTATACTTTTCAAAAGATTCCGCTAAGACAAAAAGCACCCTTGTTTCTTCACGATAATGTTTCGAAAAGTACCCCCATTGTTTACGCTCAGCAGTTATTGTTACACCTGCAGCAATATCAATACGGCCATTTTTCACTTCTCTTAATAACCTTTTCCATGGCATCTGATCTAAATTTAGTTTACAGCCCATATTATTCAAAACTGCTGTAATTAACTCAATATCAAATCCCTTTAGTTCATTGTTCTCATTAATATATTGATAAGGTTTCCAAGAATCCCACCCAACATTCAATTTACACTCTTGAGCTAACGCAACGTTTAGAGCAACAAAGCTCATAACTAAAACAGCAACATTTACTACCAAGATAAACCGCTTAATGAAATTTTGATTCAATGTTTTATCTTGCATGATTTTTAAAGTTCCTTTTTAATTATGCTCTAAGGGGGTACCTTTATCAGTAACAATCAAACAATAGCGTTTAGATTACCATGCTCACAAAAAATGAAGTAATTGTGACTTAAGAATAGGATAGGTTATTTAATTTATTTTTCTAGTTTATTTAAATTAGGAAGTCACTCATTTGTTTTTAGTGAAGTTTCTTTAGCATTTGACAACTTAGTCATCGTTAAACCAGTAAACCCTAAAATAATTGAAATAATGGGGCTTAGTAAGCAAAAGAAAGCAAAAAAGAAATACTCACCTGTACTAATACCTAATACACCAGCCATATAAACTGCATTAGTATTCCATGGAACAAGAGGAGCGGTCACTGTTCCTCCATCTTCAATACAACGAGATAAGTTTTTAGGATGCAATTTAAAGTTTTTAAATGAGTCTACAAACATTCTAGCCGGAAGTACGATAGCCATGGTTTGATTAGCTGCGGTAATATTAGTAAAAATACACGTTGCTATAGTCGCGCTAACTAAGCTACCTACATTGTGAACAGACTTTAAAATCATATCGGTAAGACGAGTTAACATACCACTAACTTCCATTATCCCACCAAATACCATCGCAATAATCGCCAATAAGTTAACTTGTGTCATACTGATCATACCGCCACGAGAAAACAATCGGTCAATCATGGCATTACCTGTTTCTATGCTAAATCCACTTGCAAGCGTTGAAAAAATTAAAGAATAAGCTCCCGTCAAAGTTACTTCTCCGTCAAGTATCGTGCTGAGTAATTGCCACTGAAAGATGGGAATTGAAGCTACAGCCAATAACAAACCAACAATTAAAGCTGGCATTGAAGATACACCTCTAACCACTAAAAACAACACAGTACAAGGCACAATTAGTAACAAAGGTGTTACATTGAAATGTTGAGTAATAGTTGATTTAACATCATCTATTGCCGAATTATCAATAACACCATTTGAGTAATAAAACCCCATCAGTAAATAAAGGAATAAGGAGATAACAATCGCGGGTCCTGAGGTATAA
>Ga0316202_10001618_pt1 | contig 16929 bp, 10 predicted proteins | sample 3monrhotite_MG_FD_204934 | JGI IMG/M metagenome (GOLD analysis project Ga0316202, IMG submission 204934) | Microbial mat bacterial communities from mineral coupon in-situ incubated in ocean water Damariscotta River, Maine, United States -... | ecosystem: Environmental > Aquatic > Marine >... | reverse complement strand
CAAGCACAGCAATTGTTGCCGAACCACCCTCCAGCGCACCGCGATGGGCTGCAGCATCAATGCCATAAGCCATTCCACTGATAATGTTCACACCGCGATCAGAAAAAAACCTGCTCCAGCGACGGGCAATCACCTGCCCCTCACGACTTGCCCTGCGAGCACCCACTACAGACAGCATTCTCGGTTGATGCAGGTGACTCACATCTCCCCGTACAAACAGAACCAGGGGCAGGTCATCCAGACCGAGCAGTGAAGCGGGCCAAACCTTATCATCCGGACATATAATCCGGATTCCTCTCTCTTCATAGCTTTGAATCACGGGATCGATGCTCTTCTCATCACTGTGAAGAATAATCGTGAGCAACTTGGGGCCAACCCCATCAATTGCTTTTAGCGCTTCAGCATCAGCCGCCCAGAATGCTTTAATGTCAGCAAACTCGGCAACCAGCCTTCGTCCCAACATAGGGCCTATGCCGCGCAACATGGCAAGACGAAGCCACAACTGAGCGCGGTCTGAAATAACAGGCAATGAATATTCCATAGTATGAATATAGCAGACCCGAAAGCGGCCCGAATGAAATAGCGAAAAAAATTCAGATAAGCATGCAGCTTTGACTTATTTCAGCCATTCGTTCGAGTCCTGCCTGGGGAGCCATTCTGGGACAGTAATGGGCACCATTTAGTTCAATATCTCTCTAACAATGCAAAACCCTTCAGATGATCTATACTGAAATTCACGGGACGTTGGCAGATATGTATTTGAGCCCCCCGTGTTACTGAAACGGGGGTAGGTCATTAATCCTCATTTCAACACTATTAGGAGGAGCTATTATGCGTGTTAGAAAGTTTGGTACACTGCTTATTGTTGGTGGTGTTTTTTTACTGTTTGCTTGTTTTATATTTGCGGATTGGCGATCTCACCAAGATTTCATGACAAATATTCGCTATGCCTATTTAATTGAGTTGTCGCCCGAAGTCGGAAGTAGATACGACTCTCAAAATTTCAAGCCCGCTTCAGTTATTAGATTAGGACAAGGTTTATTGTTGCCAATATTAACAATCTGTCTTGGAGTAATTCTCAATCGTGGAGTTTTTGATTCAAAAACAGTTGTGAAGCTTCTTCCTTTTCTTAAAGAAACAGAAAAATCAGATGGAGCTTGATGGTGTTTTGTATTCTATTATTGAGAAAATGGATGGTTATCCTGAGATAGACTATCGGTTTACCACCATGCAAGATTATATTGACGAAATCTCTGAGTTTCTGGAATTTATTTATGGACAAAAGACTCAAAGATTAAAGGCAAGAATCAAAGCGGAAAGCAATGAGGAAAAAAAGTGGGATCTAATAGGTGAACTGAATCAGCTAGAAGAGCACGGGTTAGCATATCTTTCTCATACAATTTGGGGGGGCGTTCTCGTTTCTATATTTGCAACCTATGAAAGTAGCGTCCAAGATTTGTTTACATTCTTTGAAGTGAGCCATGGGCAACCAAAGTTTAAAAAAGAAAAAGGGAAGAGTTTCCTTGAATCTGCTCAAAAATACTCAATAACCCATCTAAACAAAAACCTTTATATAAACCGAGATGACTGGGCATTATTGAAGGATTTATCACAATTAAGAAACTCATATGTGCATAATAGCTGTAGGATAAATATGCTACCTAAAGGATTAAGGTCTACAATTATTGATCGAAAATATAAGAGCTTCAGTCTAGAATTAAAAGACGGTAGGTGGATAGCGAATTCAATGAACACAAAGTTATATTTTAAATATGTTTATCAATCCTTTAACAATTATCATAGGACGCTAACAGATTTACTGTTTGATGGCAGCACGACCCTAACAAAAGCATAGAGAAAAACTTACGCTTCTCTCCTGCCCTTCTGTAAACCTTCCTTAGTTAGGTCCATCCAAAATTGGAGTTTTCGGGCAAATGAAGGAGCCGGATAGGGCTCGAACGAATGGCTGACGCTGAAAGGAGTTACGGTCTGTAACTGAGAACAGCATCCCCGATATTGATTGCCTGTGTCGAGCGGGTAATCAGTGCAATGGATGCCTTCTCCTGTGGTACCAACACCAGCAGGCTGCCAATCTCTTCTCTTGGCAAGCGTACATCTTCACCGGTCACTCTGTCCTTGATCAGACGCCCGGCCTTGTAAATGGAGAGAGATGTACCCGGCTTCACACCGTTATTGATGCCCAGACTGATGCCAACCACCTGATTTTGACCGGCCTCTTTGGCATTATTACGAATATACATCACACTGCCATCCACCCGTTGCTGCGGCGTACTCGGCACTATTCTGGGCTCGATCACCTTGGCCACTTTAAGCCGGTCACCACGTGAGATCTCTTCAAAAGCTTTCACAACCACGCCGCGATAGATGCCATCGGCAGACGAATCAACACGGATCTGCCCAAGATGCTCAACCAGCACGCCTGTCACTTCGCCGCTGGCAGGATCAGAGACGGCATCGCCAGTTCGAAACACATCCATCAGTGTTCCCGGGCTGACCGACTCTCGCAGGCGCAGATAAACGCGATCATTCACGCCGTAGTTAAGTCGTTCATCACGCGAATCCAGCACATGACCGATGCCGGTCACTGCATCTGCACTAATGAAATCCTGACGCTCAAGAGCAGCCAGCATAATGGAAGAGTCTACTTCCCCATCCAGACGCTCAACCGGCTTGATTACCACCCTGGGTTCTGTTCGTACAACGGCTAGTCCACCCTGCTTCAGGCGACTGGCATCAAAATGGATCTCATTTCCGGGATAAATCAGGTCAGGGTTGGTGATGTAGAGATTCTTCTCCCAGATTTTCAACCATTTCCACGGATCCTTGAAAAAGTGGTCGGCTATGTCCCATAAGGTATCACCCTTTTTAACAATATAGGGCTGGGGCACACCCTTTTTCAGATCATCAGCTGTAACTGATGCAGGCATATCCAGTGAATCAGCGCGAACAGGTGATCCTACAAACAGTAAAGATAGCATCAGGGCAATCAGTAATAAGGGATTCGAATTCATATCTGCCTCCACGGACTCGCCGCACAATCTGAAACCGTGAAACTACCGCGTTTATTCTCAACCATCCGAACTTTTCTTGTCGGACTTGCCTATGCGTGATTCCGTGCCGTCCATCAGTCTTTTGATGTTACTGGCATGTTTCAATGTCACCAATGAAGCAAAAATCATGCTAACAATTAAAGCGGGGATAGAACCGCCAAACCATACAACCAGCAGCGGCAGTGCCAGAGCCGCAATGATTGAGGAGAGCGAGACATAGCGGGTGATAAATATGGCTGCCAGCCATATCAACAACCCAACAACTGCTGCCAGCGGCTGCCAGGGCAGCATTGCCCCCAACATTGTAGCCACACCTTTGCCGCCTTTGAAATTGAGATAGACAGGAAAGAGGTGTCCTAGAAATGTCGCCAGTGCAATAGCTGCAATCCATATCTCGGGAAGCTCAAACCACACCGCCAGCGATACAGGCAGCAGGCTTTTGGCGATATCGGCTACCAACGTCAAAATACCAACTTTCTTGCCACCGGTACGCATGGCATTGGTGGCTCCGATATTGCCACTTCCATGCTCGCGAGGATCCCGATTGGTAAACACTTTACTCAGCAGCAGTCCAAACGGCACCGCTCCCAGCATATAGGAGACAAGTACCGCAGCTGTCAGGCTAAGGTTCAAACGCCACCCTTACGGTAACGCTGGCGCAATACATCATACTGCTTTTGACGCCCTTCCGACTTTGATGCAGCGATATAGGTCGGCAAGACCAGCTCAACTGCCGCAGGTTTACCAAAAATGGCAGGGAAGGCTTCACCATCAACAATATTATCATGTGCCAGCAGCTTCAGTTGATCCAGTGTGATAAGCGGAGTAGGTAAAACCGTGCTGAACAGAGCCATCAATTTGGCGGCAAAATCCGGCAGATCTATCATAACAGGAGCACGATCAAGCTCACCCATCAGCAGCTCTAGCAAGCCCTTGAGAGTGTAGATTTTCGGACCAGCCAGCTCATAGCTCTGGCTACTCACATGTTTGTTCGCGATCGAACCTACAAATGCACGCGCCACATCCTCGACCCAGACCGGCTGGAACCTGGTCGCGCCGGAAATAACCGGTAACACCGGTAGCATCGCTGACATGCTCTTGAACTGATTAAAGAAGTTATCACCGGCACCGTAAATGACCGAAGGACGAAAAGTGGTATAATTCAGACCAGAATCAGCCACCATTTCTTCTGCAGTAGCCTTGGTTTCAGCGTAATCGCTGCCAGCGACCTTGCCTGCTCCCAGCGCACTCATATGAAGGTACTGTTTCACACCCGCCTGTTTACAGGCACCCAGCACCCTCGCCACCCCCTCAACATGTGCTGAGGCAAAGTTCTGTTTTCCTTTTTCAAACAGCAGGCCAACCAGATAAATGACCGTATCCGCACCACGAACTGCTTCAACAATGCCACTTCCGTCAACCACATCGGTTTTAACCAGAGTCGCGCCTTCAACCAACAGATCACGCGCCCGTTCAGGGTGCCTGCAAGCTACTCTCACTTGATGGCCTGCAGCCACCGCCTGTTGCACAATCGCTCTGCCAACAAAGCCACTGCCACCAATGATACTAACGCGTTGTCCCATGAAGCTCTCCCTCTGTATGATTCGTAAGTCGACCTGGATTCAACACAGGCCTCAATGACTGTCCGCCAACCTTAATGAGACAAGGGCGTAGATCATCCCCTCGCCCACCGTCAAAAGGCCAGTGTAAGTATGAACCACACTCCGTCAACGTCAATGCATGCCCTCAGCCAATGCTTCTCTCATGTGATGATATAGTTTATTGTACGAAGGAGCATGGAGGAATAGCGATGCTTTTTCTTACAAATATACAGGGAACAGATCCACATCATGGGCTCTGAATCGCCGGATATAGATCTCTTATCCAGTCTGCCTGAAGCTCTGTTCAATATGGCAGAAGCCCACGCAGCACGCCCGGCCCAGTGGTATCGCAAGAACGGCGAATATCTGCCCCTTACCTATGCCCAGATGGTCACGCGGATTCGCTCACTTGCATCGGGGCTGATCGCAGCTGGCATCAAGCCAGGTGATCGCATTGGCATTTTAATGGAAAACCGTCCGGAATGGGCTGTGATTGATTATGCAATTCTTTCTCTGGGTGCGGTAACCGTTCCGCTTTACTGCTCATATCGGCCTCAGGATATGGCATATGTACTTAATGACTCCGGTGCCCGCTCGGTGTTTACCTCCGGTGGTAAAATGTTAAACGATTTGGTGCTGGCAGCAGATGAATGCTCTCATCTGAAACAGATCTATAGCATTGATGGAAGCGGCGATGGGGTCATGAACATGACCAGCCTTGAAGCTGCCGAGATTGATGAAGCAGCTCTTGAAAAACGACTTGCCAAACTCGATCGTGACCAACTGGCAACTATCGTTTACACCTCAGGCACCACCGCCAACCCGAAAGGCGTGATGCTCACACACGGTAATATCCTGACCAACCTTGAGGCCGTACCTGCTGTTATCGATTTGACCCCGGCTGATCGCATGCTCTCCTTTCTTCCCCTTGCACATGCACTGGAACGCACAGGCAGTCATTTCCTGCCCTACTCCTATGGCATCTCCGTCGCTTTTGCTGAACGCCCGGATACCGTGGCAAAAAACCTCGTAGAAGCCAGGCCGACAATCATGATCTCGGTTCCACGCATGCTTGAAGTGGTTCGTAGCAGGATGCTGGCTCAGCTTGGTAAGCAATCAGCATTCAAACAGCGACTCTTCCATGCCTATTTCAAACTGGCAAAATCTGACAGCAATGGCCTGATTGGTTCTTTCGTACTGAAACTTCTTGATCGGCTTGTGGGTCAGAAGATACGCGACCGGTTTGGCGGCCGCTTGCGTGCACTGGTTTCCGGAGGTGCTCCACTTAATACCGAGGTATGCGATTTCTTCGAAACACTCAGATTACCAGTTATGGAGGGTTACGGCCTCACTGAATCAGCACCTCTGTTATCGGTAAACCCTCTGAATGATCGCCGACCCGGCACTGTCGGGCAGGTGGCAAAAGGTGTTGAAATCAAAATTGCTGAGGATGGCGAAATCAAAGCGCGTGGTGGCAACATCATGCCCGGCTACTGGAAGAATCGTAAAGCCACCAAAGAGGCACTGATTGACGGTTGGCTACATACCGGTGATATCGGTGAATTCGTTGACGGCTATCTGCGTATCACGGATCGTAAAAAGGATATTATCGTCAATTCCGGTGGCGAGAACATCGCCCCTCAACGTATTGAAGGACTACTTGTGCTGGATCAGTGGATTGACCAGGCCATCGTGTATGGTGATCAAAAGCCCTATCTGGTCGCACTCATTGTCCCTAATCAGGAGGTGTGTAAGGCCTGGGCTCATGAGATGGGGTTGCCTGAAACCGACTGGGATCATCTGTGTGATTCCGACATTCTCAAAAAACACCTGCAAACCAGCATCAACAAGATGCTCAAGCCCCTGAATCAGTTTGAGCAGGTGCGCCGCATTTATCTGCTGCACCAGGGTTTCACCATCGAATCCGGTCTGTTAACACCAACTATGAAAATCAAACGCCGCAAGGTTTATGATCAATACGGTGATACGCTTGAATCACTTTACACCTGAATGCCCACCTTACAGCCCAATGAGGGGTCGTATTAGAGACCGTTAACTACATTTGATTGCTTCGATGAAGAATCCGATAGCGTATAAAGAAAATGGAGGATGCAAATCATGAAAACAATGTCGTGCAAACAACTGGGTGGATCTTGCGATAAGAAGTTTCGTGCCAACACTTTCGATGAAATGGCAGAGATCAGCAAAAACCATGGAATTGAGATGTTCCAGGCAGGTGATAAGGAACACCTTGAAGCAATGAATAACATGAAACAATTGATGAGTGATCCAGAAGTCATGAAAAGATGGATGAATGGTAAGCGGAAAGAGTTCGATGCACTACCAGATGACAAGTAACATACAAGTAGCAAATGGACGTTTATCTCCGCAAGTCAGCATTACAAATACAGCTGATATTTACGCTTAAGCATTCTTCTCATAGTGTGGAGTATGAATAATATTGAATCTCTATTGGGAGGGATTGTGCGCCTAATTTTTCTGACAGTGACTGCTTTATGTTTCATGCCTTTTTTGGCTCAGGCAACAGCACTTGATGCCTGTACCCGACTGGTTAATGAAGATAAAGCCGACATCTTGAGACAAGCTCTCGATGATACAGGCCTTCCCCACTATATTGATGGGCGTACGGTCTGTGTGGAAGAAAAGCACCGCTACGCGTTCCAGATGACCTTAAAAACGGCATTCCCATACACTTCTGATGTCATACACAGGGAGTGGATCAATATTCCCAAGACCACGCATGGACGCAGCCTTGAATATCTCATGCCGACCAACCTCGCTTTGCACGAAGCCTTGCAAAAAGTGTTAGCAGAACGCGATATCTGGTTTACTACCGACAAGCAGAACATCCTCTGGTTTGAAATGGCCAACCGTTCAAAGGTACTGGATATCATCTTCGATATCTCTGAAGGAAAAATAACCTTCGATTAAGCGTCAAACCCGTCAGCACAATTCTCCTTGGACAGCACTGATACTTCTCACTTTTGCATAAGTTCGATTCCATCATCTGACCGCACAAAAAAAAGGTTCATCGCGGAAGTCTGGGAATGCTGCTTTGGGCATACGGGGAAAAGAGCACTGTGGAATGATAGATAAGCTGACCACGAATACACACGAATTTTCACGAATGACAAGACTATTCATTCATTTTCATCGCTGTGAAAACATCAGCCGTCAGGTGAAATAGCAAAGCCGGAGAGAGTGCCCTAGGGCAATAATTTCACTAATGTTCACTGATTATTATTCGCCCCCTAGGGGAACTTCTCTTGCTCTGTAATTCACCTTCTGTTCATTCGTGAAAATTCGTGTGTATTCGTGGTTAGTTTTTTTATACTTGAGGAACGCTGAACAGTTGCCATAAGTTGATGGTTCCCGCTAATACACGATGAACCAAAAAAAGGGCGCCAGAGGCGCCCTTTTTTCTTCTACTGTTTCTATTTTGATTTAAGCCGCTTCGCCTTCCGAGCCCTGTGCTACAGGAGCATCATCAACGACCTGACCGAGCTCTTCGAGGATATCAGCATCAGGTGCTTTCTCGATGACCTCTTCTTCTCCAGCCACTACAGGCCTGGGTGCATTCCGTGCTGCAAGACCTGTACCTGCCGGCAGCAGACGTCCGAGAATCACGTTCTCTTTCAGACCCATCAGCCAATCCACTTTACCTGCCAGAGCAGCTTCAGTGATCACTCGTGTCGTTTCCTGGAAGGAAGCTGCAGAGATGAATGACTCAGTATTCAGAGAGGACTTGGTGATACCCAGCAGGATAGGCTCGAATGTTGCAGGAGCTTTACCTTCGGCTACCAGTTTACGGTTGGCCTGCAGTACATGCTTGCGTACTGGCTGTTCACCGGCAACGAAGTTGGACTGACCCGGATCATTAATCTGAACCTTACGCATCATCTGGCGTGCAATCACTTCGATATGCTTATCGTTGATCTTCACACCCTGCAGACGGTAAACCTCCTGAATTTCATCAGTCAGGTAGCTGGACAGTGCTTCAACACCCAGAACCTTCAGGATGTCCTGAGGTGCAGGAGACCCTTCCATCAGACGCTCACCACGACGTACGCGGTCGCCTTCCTGAACAAGAATCTGGGATCCCTTAGGAATCTGATATTCCATCTGATCAGAACCATCAGCTGGCTCTACATAAACACGACGTTTACCACGGATATCCTTACCGAAGGAGATCACACCGTCAGCACCGGCAATGAATGCCAGGTTTTTCGGTTTGCGTGCTTCAAACAGCTCAACTACGCGTGGCAGACCACCGGTAATATCCTTGGTCTTGCCTGCTTCACGAGGAATACGTGCAAGTACATAACCAGCTTTTACTTCAACTTCGTGCTCAACATTCAGAATCGCACCAGGTGAGAGGAAGTAACGAGCCGGTGTATTGGTACGAGACAGTACAATCGGGTCACCTTCCGGATCTTTCGGATCAACCAGGTGAATCTGAGGGCGCAGTGCATCCTTACGAGTATCAGACTGCTGTGTAACAACGCGACTGGAAAGACCGGTCACTTCATCAGACTGCTCACGCATGGTGATGCCTTCTTCCAGATCGACGAAACGAATCATACCGTCGGTTTCTGCAATCAGAGGCATGGTATACGGATCCCATTCAGCCAGTTTCTGGCCAGCCTTGGACTTGGAACCATCAGTAACGAGCAGATGTGCACCATATGGAATACGATGGCGTTCCAGCTCTTTACCATTGCTATCGGCAATCACAGCTTCGGTATGACGGTTGATCACAATTTCAGCACCATTGGTATCGGTTACTGTAATCGCGGCTTCCAGACTCAGGGCTCCACCGAATTTGGCTTCAACATGCGCCTGTTCAGCAGAACGTGATGCAGTACCACCCACATGGAAGGTACGCATGGTAAGCTGTGTACCCGGCTCACCAATTGACTGTGCAGCAATCACACCTACGGCCTCACCGATTGAAACAGGTGAACCATGCGCCAGATCACGGCCATAACAGTTGGCGCAAACACCATCTTCAGCTTCACAGGTCAGCACTGAACGGATACGAACAGATTCAACAGCAGCTTCTTCGATCTTGTCTGCCAGCTCTTCACTTACCATCGCACCTGCAGGAGCAATTTCAGCGCCTGAAATCGGATCACAAGCAGGATCAAGCAGAACACGGCCAAGTACGCGTTCATACAATGGCTCGATCACTTCACCACCCTCAACCAGTGCCGAAAGTGTTACACCATTTTCGGTACCACAATCCTGCAGACGAACCACAGCATCCTGTGCCACGTCAACCAGACGACGGGTCAGATAACCGGAGTTCGCTGTTTTCAGTGCGGTATCGGCAAGACCTTTACGTGCACCATGGGTTGAGATGAAGTACTGCAGAATTGTCAGACCTTCACGGAAGTTTGCAGTAATCGGAGTTTCAATAATCGAACCATCAGGTTTCGCCATCAAGCCACGCATACCTGCCAGCTGACGAATCTGCTGCGCAGAACCACGAGCGCCTGAATCGGCCATCATGTAAACCGGGTTAAAGGTCTTGGCTGTTTCAGTCTGGCTACCATCGGCAGACATCATCTCTTCAGTTGCCAGGTTATCCATCATCGCTCGGGCAACCTTCTCAGAGGTGTGTGTCCACAAATCGATTACCTTGTTGTAGCGCTCACCGGCAGTAATAAGACCGTCGGCGTACTGTTTCTGAACCTTGGCAACCTCAGCTTCTGTGGTAGCCACTGTAGAGACTTTGCTGTCAGGAATAACCACGTCACACAGTGCAAAGGAAGCACCGGACTTGGTAGCATAGGTATAACCAAAGACTTTTAAACGGTCAGCCAGCAGTACGGTCGCCTTGTTACCGGCAACGCGGTAGCACTCTTCAATCAGTGTTCCCACATCCTTCTTGGTCAACTCACGGTTAACGCTTGAGAATGGCAATTCAGTAGGGATGATAGTAGAGAGAATAGCACGGCCAACAGTCGTCGTCTCACGTGTGCCACGAATACGGCAGACAATTCGACTATGCAGTTCAACTGCATCTGCATCCATCGCACGCTGAACTTCATCAGGGGATGAGAACACCATGTTCTCGCCTTTTCCGAATGGACGCTCACGGGTCAGATAGTAAATACCCAGAACCATATCCTGCGTAGGTACGACAACAGGTTTACCGGTTGCAGGTGAGAGGATGTTATTGGTCGACATCATCAGTGCACGACATTCTGTCTGTGCTTCGACGGAAAGTGGTACGTGAACAGCCATTTGGTCGCCATCGAAGTCAGCATTGAATGCAGTACATACCAGTGGATGCAGCTGAATAGCCTTGCCTTCGATCAGGATAGGTTCAAATGCCTGAATACCGAGCCTGTGCAGGGTTGGTGCACGGTTAAGCATGACAGGATGCTGATGAATCACTTCTGCAAGGATATCCCAGACTTCAGGAATGCCCTGCTCTACCAGCTTCTTGGCTGCCTTGATGGTGTTGGCCAGGCCACGCAGTTCAAGTTTGTTATAGATAAACGGCTTGAACAGTTCCAGTGCCATTTTCTTCGGCAGACCACACTGATGCAGTTTAAGTTCAGGACCAACCACGATCACAGAACGACCAGAGTAATCCACACGTTTACCCAGCAGGTTCTGACGGAAACGACCCTGTTTACCCTTAATCACATCAGAAAGTGATTTCAGCGGGCGACGGTTATTACCGGTAATTGGTTTAGAACGACGATCATTATCGAACAACGCATCTACAGATTCCTGCAACATACGTTTTTCGTTACGGGTAATGATTTCCGGTGCATTCAATTCCAACAGACGTTTCAAACGGTTGTTACGGTTGATCACACGGCGATACAGATCATTCAGATCAGAGGTCGCAAAACGGCCGCCATCCAACGGAACCAGTGGACGAATTTCAGGTGGCAGTACAGGAATCACTTCCAGTACCATCCATTCCGGACGGTTACCTGAACCGAGCATCGCTTCAACTGTTGCCAGACGTTTGGTCAGCTTGGTCAGTTTGGTTACAGCCTTGGTTGCAAGAATCTGCGCACGCAGAGACTGGCGCTCTTCATCGAGATCAATGTTTTTCAACATCTCCTGCAATGCAGCTGCACCCATGCCGGCACGGAACTCTTCGCCGTACTCTTCAAAGGCTTCAATATACTCTTCTTCGGTCATGATCTGGAACTGTTCCAGACTGGTCAGACCAGGATCAAGTACAATGTAGGATTCGAAATAGAGGATGCGCTCCAGCTCTTTCAATGTCTTATCAAGCAGCAGGCCGATACGTGATGGCAGGCTCTTAAGGAACCAGATGTGTGCTACAGGAGCTGCCAGCTCGATATGACCCATGCGTTCACGACGAACCTTGGACTGGATCACTTCAACCGAACATTTTTCACATACTACGCCACGGTGTTTCAGCCGTTTGTATTTTCCGCACAGGCACTCGTAGTCCTTGATCGGGCCAAAGATCTTGGCACAGAACAGGCCATCGCGCTCAGGCTTGAAAGTACGGTAGTTAATGGTTTCAGGCTTCTTAACTTCGCCATAAGACCATGAACGAATTTTCTCTGGGCTGGCTAAGCCAACACGCAGGCCATCAAAATCTGCGATTCTGGATGGCTTCTGGAACATATTGAGAAGTTCTTTCATAACTTATTCTCCTTCGTTCACGGATGGACGTTTAACCATAGAGAGGTCAATGCCCAGAGCGTTCAATTCCTTGGTCATTACGTTGAAGGATTCAGGAATCCCTGCTTCGAATGACATATCACCACGGACAATAGACTCATACATCTTCGTACGACCCTGAACATCATCCGACTTCACTGTCAGCATTTCCTGCAGCGTATGTGCAGCACCGTAGGCTTCAAGTGCCCACACTTCCATTTCACCGAAACGCTGGCCACCGAACTGGGCTTTACCACCCAGAGGCTGCTGCGTAACAAGTGAATAAGGACCTGTTGAACGAGCATGGATCTTCTCATCCACCAGATGATGCAGTTTAATGATATACATGTGTCCGATTGTAATCGCACGGTCGAATGCTTCACCTGTACGACCATCATAAAGTGTGGTCTGGCCAGTCTCAGGAAGATCAGCAAGTTTCAGCATGCGCTGAACATGATGTTCCTTGGCTCCGTCAAACACTGGTGTGGCAATCGGGATGCCACCTTTAAGATTGTTGGCAAGTTCAGTCAGGGACTCTTCATCCATCTCGCTAACATTCTTGCAGGCCGAATCATCTTCAGCATAAGCGTCTAGCAGGAAGCTGCGAACCTTCTCCTGCTCGGCACCAGCTTTAACCATGGCATCAAGCTTCTTGCCCAAGCCACTGGCTGCCCAGCCCATATGAATCTCGAAAATCTGACCGATATTCATACGTGAGGGTACGCCCAGCGGGTTCAGACAAATATCAACCGGAGTACCATCTTCGGTATAAGGCATGTCTTCTTCCGGTACGATGACCGAAATTACACCTTTGTTACCATGACGACCGGCCATTTTATCACCCGGCTGTAGCTTACGTTTCACAGCTACGAATACTTTCACAACCTTGATCACGCCAGGTTTCAGTTCAGAACCTTCACGAACCTTGGCTACTTTCTCTTCAAAGCGTGACTCAAGTTTGGCGCGTTCCTTATCTGTTGACTCAAGGATCTCTGCCACACGCTCATTCACAGCATCATCAGCAACTGATACACCGGAGAGATCACGCAGGTTCAACGCTTCAATATCTGCAGCCTTGATCGTGTCGCCATTCTTCAAGCCTTTGAATGTAGCGGCCGTCTGGTCAACCAGCAGTGCCTGCAGACGGCTGACTGCATTGCGCTCCAGAATACGACGCTCTTCTTCTTTATCACCATAGAGTTGCTCAATTGCAGACTCTTCAATCACCTTGGCACGATCATCCTTCTCATCGCCACGACGGGTAAAGACCTGAACATCAACAACAACACCTTCTTCACCCGGTTTAACACGCATGGAGGTATCACGAACGTCAGATGCTTTTTCACCGAAGATGGCACGCAGCAATTTTTCTTCAGGAGAAAGCTGAGTTTCACCTTTAGGTGTGATTTTACCAACCAGGATGTCGCCCTGTTTTACTTCAGCACCGATATAAGCGATACCACAATCATCAAGGTGGCGTAGTGCATCTTCACCAACGTTTGGAATATCGCGGGTGATTTCTTCAGCGCCGAGCTTGGTGTCACGCGCTACAGCTTCAAACTCCTCAATATGGATTGATGTATAAACATCGTCCTTAACCAACTTCTCGGAGATGACAATAGCATCCTCGAAGTTGTAACCACGCCATGGCATCAATGCCACGAGCACATTACGGCCCAGTGCAAGTTCACCCAGATCGGTAGATGGCCCGTCGGCAATGATGTCGCCCTTGGCTACCAACTCACCGGATTTCACAAGTGGGCGCTGGTTAAAGCAGGTATTCTGGTTAGAGCGGCGATATTTGAAGAGACGATAGATATCCACGCCCGGCTCACCTTCAACCTGTTCATCATCATGAACCTTCACAACAATACGTTCACCATCAACACGTTCAACAACACCACCACGACGTGCAACCTGGGATACACCCGAGTCACGAGCCAATGGCGCTTCCATGCCGGTACCAACCAGAGGTTTCTCTGATTTCAGCAGTGGTACGGCCTGACGCATCATATTCGAGCCCATCAATGCGCGGTTCGCATCATCATGCTCAAGGAATGGAATCAGACCTGAACATACAGAAACCACCTGCGATGGTGATACATCCATATATTCAATCTGCGCAGGTTCAGCCATGATGAACTCACCAGCCTGACGACACTGGATCAGGTCGGCCGTAAACTCACCATTCTCACCAATTTTAGCATTGGCCTGTGCAATAACAGGTGTACTTTCATCAATAGCAGAAAGGTATTCAACGATGTCTGTTGCCTTGCCATCCACAACCTTACGGTATGGTGACTCAATAAAGCCGAAGTCATTCACTTTGGCATACGTAGCCAGTGAGTTGATCAGGCCGATATTCGGACCTTCAGGTGTTTCAATTGGGCAGAGACGGCCATAATGGGTTGGATGTACGTCACGCACTTCAAAGCCTGCACGTTCACGGGATAGACCACCCGGTCCGAGAGCCGAAAGACGACGTTTATGTGTTACTTCTGAAAGCGGATTGGTCTGATCCATAAACTGAGACAGCTGTGAAGAGCCAAAGAACTCTTTTACAGATGCAATCAATGGTTTCGCATTGACTGCGTCAGAAGGCATCATCTCAGTCAAATCACCTGAACTCAAACGTTCGCGAATAGCACGTTCCATACGTACCAGACCAACGCGAATCTGATTTTCAAGCAACTCACCTACTGAACGCAGACGACGGTTACCCAGGTGATCGATATCATCAACTTCACCAATGCCGTCACGCAGCTCAAGCAACATATCCAGTGCGAGCAGAATATCTTCATCGCGCAGTGTGCCCTGGTCCAACTGTACATCATCATTGCTGATGCCCAGACGGCTGTTCAGTTTCATACGACCGACTTTAGAAAGGTCATAGCGGGATGGATCATAAAACAGTGATTCAAACAGTGCCTTGGCAGTTTCAACAGTTGGCGGCTCGCCAGGGCGCATCATGCGGTAGATTTCAACACGTGCTTCTTCACGTGACTGAACCATGTCCAGACGCAATGTGTCAGCAAGCCATGGACCACGCACAGAACCGTCAATCAACAGACAATCGAATTCCTTGATGCCAGCGCCCTGCAGAGCAGAGATAGACTCTTCAGTCAGTTCCTGATTGTGGTCAATCAGAATTTCGCCACCGGCGATCAGTACAGGTTCAGCAGCAACTTCACCTACCACTGATTCCAAAGGTACATCAATCCACTCAACCTCAGCTTCGCTAAGGCGTTTGATTGCTACCTTGGTAAACTTCTTGCCCTCAGCAACAATCTTCTTGTTACCAACCTTGATCGTAGTTACAGCACGAGTACCTTCAAACAGTTCCGGTACAAACTTCACCTGCACACCGGTATCGGTCAAACGGTAGGTACGACGCTTATAGAAACGCTCAAGGATTTCCTGTGTAGAAAGTCCGAGCGCTTTCAACAATACACCTACAGGCATTTTACGACGCAAATCGATACGGAAATGTACTTTATCTTTAGCATCAAATTCAAAATCCAGCCAGGAGCCGCGGTAAGGAATCACACGTGCTTTAAACAGGAACTTACCGGATGCATGGGTTTTGCCCTTGTCGTGGTCAAAAAACACGCCTGGAGAACGATGCATCTGGGATACAATGGCACGCTCAGTACCATTGATGATGAACGAGCCGTGCTCGGTCATTGCAGGAATTTCACCCATGTAAACAGATTGGTCGCGAACTTCGCGAACCTTGCGCTTGGCGCGTTTTTCACCTTCGGACTCAAAAATCTTCAAACGCAGCTTAACCTTTACAGGCAACGCGTAAGTCAGATCGCGACGGCGACATTCATCGAGGTCATAACGTGGCGGGCTATATTCCAGCCCTTCAAAACCCAGTTCAGCGTTGCCCGCATAATCGCGAACCGGAAAAACTGACTGGAAAACTGTAGACAGACGCGAGTCATTGACCGCTTCGCCATAACCCACAAATTCATGGTAAGACTCAGTCTGCAATGAAAGCATGTTAGGCATGCTGATTGGCGACTTAATACTACCGAAATTCTTGCGAATACGTTTTAGTGATGCTTGCTTGGCCATAGTAACCTCGAACGACGAACAAATTTTCTCTGAAAATCTAAAATGCGAAAAAGGGCAATCCCCGATGGCTTTCACCATCGGGGATTAACCCGATACGTTTTACTGTTGAAGCATGTACAACTTGAAGCTTACTTCAGTTCTACGATTGCGCCCGCTTCTTCCAGTTTAGCTTTCAGTTCTTCAGCTTCAGCCTTGGCTACGCCTTCTTTAACGTTACCAGGTGCGCCGTCAACTACTGCTTTGGCTTCTTTCAGGCCAAGACCAGTTGCTTCACGTACTGCTTTGATTACCTGAATTTTCTTCTCGCCTGCAGACTGCAGAACAACGTTGAATTCAGTCTGTTCTTCAGCAGCAGCTTCGCCGCCAGCTGCAGGACCAGCTGCTACTGCTACAGGTGCAGCAGCAGATACGCCGAACTTGTCTTCCAGAGCAGTTACCAGCTCAGACAGTTCCAGTACGGTCATAGTTTCGATTGCTTCGATTAGTTCATCTTT
>Ga0316202_10001615_pt1 | contig 16963 bp, 11 predicted proteins | sample 3monrhotite_MG_FD_204934 | JGI IMG/M metagenome (GOLD analysis project Ga0316202, IMG submission 204934) | Microbial mat bacterial communities from mineral coupon in-situ incubated in ocean water Damariscotta River, Maine, United States -... | ecosystem: Environmental > Aquatic > Marine >... | reverse complement strand
TGTTAGTATGTAGCATGAGAGTTACCTTTTGTTGTTTTGATTTAAAGATTCGACACCTTTATCAAAACGGGTAACTCTCACTTTTGCAAGTGAGTTGTCAGATCAGGTCGGAACTAATACAATTTATTGTCGAATGGCAAGATTCTTTTATGATCCTAGATTCCGCAGTTGACCGCTTAGAGGATGTATTAACATTTTGATCAACATCCTGTTTTATCGTTTTAGAGAGTTCACCTACTGGGTGAGTCGCTACGACCTGTATAGCACGTTGCCTTTTGCGTCTGGCCGCGTTGCGAATCGTCGCAATAGCAAGCTATTACTTCTCATCGCGCCTCGCCAGTCACAAAATCCAACGCACTCTACAGGCCGTTCAACTGCGGATTCTAGGATGATCTAAAAAGTACTGCGCCGCAGTTAACACCACAAGGTTGTTGGGAGCAAATATTAGCTAAAGCGATGGAGGCATTTGCAATGGTGACGAAGCCTGAGCAGATAAAAATGCTGCCTGCACCCGCCTGACGTTCATCTGAACTAAGTGAGTGGAAGTTTATGCTAAATTTTACTTGTTAGTAGGGTTAACTGCGGAATTTAGGTTCAACATGTGATTTTGCCTATAAAATGAGCTTTTTAAGGCCTAATAACGCTATCATTTTTTAGGTTTCTTTCCTCGGAATCATAAGTGTTGCGTTGGTCCGATCCTGACGACTGTGGCCGTATTGGGTGCATGAGCGGCACCCCTCGACAACGGGTTCGGTCGTCCAACGCGGCTGTTTGCACCAGAACCTGTATCCGCCACCTGAAAAACACGAATGAAAGTTACAGGCGACGATTCCGACTCGAACGTGTTCTGTACCGAAAACTCCTTGAGACAAGCACTGCAAACAACAACAATCCCAGAGTAGCCGGCAATAAGGCGCCCCCGCCTGATCCGCCGCCACCATTACCGTTGTTTCCACCGCCGGTATTATTTGCGACGGTCGGATCAGAACGTACAGTCGGATCGGGGTCTGCAATGAATATGGACAAATCGGTTCCTAATAAGGGGCCCTCGCCATCGGGATCGGAAAAACCGACCATAGCGCCTTTTTCAGTACCGTCCTGTACGCCATCGTTATCCGAGTCGACATTGCAGGGATCGGTTTCACCCTGATCGACTATACCGTTACGGTTAATATCCTCAATGCCGTCACTAATACCATCGTCATCACTATCGATATCCAGTTTATTGGTACAACTTGCCTGTTCCAATGTATCCGGCAAGCCATCGACATCGGCATCTCTGGCGCGTTCAACGATAGTCAGCATCTGTTCACCACCAAACTTGTTCACTTGCCCGGGTACGCTGCGCGGGCCAATCACATTACCCAGTTCATCTATTACCTCACCTACATCATTAAATTTATCACCGAGCACGACTTTTTCTACCGCAGGTGTTGGCAAAGTGGCTCGCGGCCCGTGAACCAGGGAGCTGCCAGCAGCGGTTTGTATCAGGCCACCTACCAGCCCACCAATACCGAGTTTGAGAACTGTCAGCGTCGGGGCAATCGTGACGATTCGTCGCGTATCATTTGTAAAGGTGTTTTCACGAAAACTGTAGCTCGCCGTGATGGTGAGGTCACCGCTTGGCTGGGTGACTTCCAGCCAGGTATCGGGATCAGACGAAGCACCCAGGTCTGCAACCATTCTGGCGGGCACTGTCTTGGTCTCATTCAGATTAATCATCATTGCCGTATCTTCATTCAGCGCTGGATCGTTTGAGACAAGGCGTACCATGACGGGCATATTAAAGGACAGATCTGCGACCAAACCAGGTTTAAAGGTGAGCGTTTGGTCGATGCCGGTCCATACGACAGCATCCACATCGAAGACACCTGCGGTGAGCGAGATTGCTGCATTACCATAGGTGTTATCAAACAATGCACCACTACCGCCTAAAGTACCATCCAGGTCCCATTGAAAGCGCATCGTATCTGAACTGAATAGCGTGTTGTCAAAGAACAAGGCTTTAAGCGGGGTGGTATCGGTGTAGTTGATCACGGGCCGGGCACCACTGGGCACGGTGTTCACCAGACTGCCATCCTCTTCGATAGCGGAACGTTTAGGTTCCTTGACTTGCCAGAGACTGCCACGCAATGGGTCACTGATTTTTAAGTCAGTAATATCGCCTTCATAACCACCCCAAAAACCTTCCGATACCGGGGTATTGACTTCGGGTAACTGGAAGCGAAGGTTCACTACCTCCGTTGAGGTTCCAACATCAAAGAAAGTACTAAAATAGTTTTTCGCCAGTCCAAGTCCGAAACAGAATCCTTTGATGGAAAAACCAAAGGGACAGGGCGCCGAGGGGCAGGGATCTGGATTTTTTTTATTCGCCTTGACACAGCGCGGAATGGAAATAGGCAATCCGGTGCCTGGCGGAATCACATCGTGGATAACCGGCAGTGCATTCTGGGTCACATCGGGAATATTAAAATCAATAATGTCTGGGGTAATGTCAAAGGTCTTATCTTTCATAAAGTCCGGAACGGCTTCCGCATCGACCCCATTCATGAAACGAAACTCAATCTTGCCCGAGCCCGGCACACCCTCCGAGGCTGCTGCAGTAAAGCCGATAAACTCACCGGCCTCGTAGATGGTCTCGTCGATAACGGTGAAGATACCGTGTTCCTGAAAGTCGGGATTCGGATAGCTGGCCGCCTTATTGGGATTAATCGACCAATACTCGGCCGTGGCTTTCACACCACCGGTAATTTCATAACCCGCTGTAAAACCGATGGCGGCCCACTTGGACGACATACTGCTTTCGTCCTTAATTGGTGCGTGATCGAGCCAGACCTTAAAGGTATCATCGGCGGTGACGCTGGTATTGTCCGCTCTCAATGCCACATTCGTTATATACCTGATATCAAATTCTCCGGGATCCTGGCTTTCGGCAGAGAGCACCAGGTCAGCGTTTACTGACACATCCACGGTGACTTCCGCGCCAGCGGTGTAATTGGCAGCAGGGGGTGCCTGTGTCGGACGGCTGCCGAGACCTCTTGGGACATCAACGGTATTTGGTATCTGGTTACCGCTGTAAAGCCCTTCAACGTAGCTCAGGGTAAAGTTCTTTACATAGGAATCACGGAAAATATCACTTTGATTTTTACAGCTATCGTATGAAGCAAGCGCGTTAAAATCCCCAGCAACGGTAACGCAACAACTCACTGATTGCGCTTCGAGGTTAATCGAGCCACCCTCACGGCATAGGGCATCGCTGGGTGTGTATGACCAATCAGAACAAGCATCGAAGAGTCCTACTACGCCACCGACCTGAGCTTGTGTTGAACCGGTTCGTGTTGTCTTGCATTGATTCCATCCTTTGTCCCAGGCCTCCTGATAGGCCCACAAGGGGACTTCGCCATCGACGTTAACGACCTTGCCGTACTTGTTTTCACCCGGACTGTAATCGTTTTTCGCCATGGCCTCTTCGACTAACTCCTGCGGAATAAGGTTAATCCGACTGGCCGGTGGCGGATTGATAAACAGAGGTTGTTGCGTAGCTTCAAAGACCACGCTGTTTTTAGCGTATTGTGGAACCTTGCCAGCATCAGGGTAGAGGGGATTGGAATTGGCTATATTGACTTCCTGACCATCGATAACGCCATCATTGTCAGTATCAGGATTCTGTGGGTCTGTGCGGAGCGATTGTTCCTCCAGGTTGGTCAGACCATCACTATCAGGATCACGTATTGCATCACCGCTGGTTAAAACCGCCAGACTGAATTCGACTTCAAAACTATCGGTAAGGCCATCGTCATCACTGTCCGTCTTGGTCGGATCGCTGTTGTAGACGACAAGCTCATCGTTATCGTTGAGGCCATCACCGTCGCTATCGGGATTGACAGGGTTGGTACCGGCGAGTTGTTCAGCGAGGTTATCAAGCGTATCTTCATCATTATCTATATTTTCTTCACCCGCCTGATTCGGGTCGAATCCATAACGAACCTCAAAGCCATCCAGTAGACCATCGCCATCGCTGTCCGGATTCAGCGGGTCGGTTTTGGAGATTGCGATCTCCTGGCCATCGAGTGCGCCATCGTTGTCGCTATCACTATTTAACAAGTCGGTGTTATAGGTATTGAGCTCTTCGAAATCATTGAGGCCGTCGGTATCCGTGTCAAAGCTGGCAGGATTGCTGTTATGCACAGTGACTTCATCGGAATCGCTGAGACCATCACCATCGGAATCCGTGCTGTTCGGATTACTCTCGTATATCAGGACTTCATCACCGTCGGAAATCTCATCACTGTCGGTATCAACGAGCAAAGGGCTTGACCCGGCGGTTTGTTCTTCATAGGCACTCAGTCCGTCTGAGTCTGTATCGAGGCTGTCGTCGTCGGGTGTCGTTGGCAATAATCCGTATTGGATCTCGAAGCCGTCCAACAGATTATCACCGTCGGTGTCCTTCTCAAACGGATCGGACAAGGCCGCGACTTCATCACCATCATTAGCGCCATCGCTATCGGTATCGGCTAGATAGGGGTCTGTGCCATGGGTACGGCGTTCGTCGGCATCCGCTAAGCCATCCCCATCGGTATCCGGGCTGGTCTCAAATATGACCTCATGCCAGAAAGACTGAGCAGTATCCGGGGACGATCCGGAACCCCAATACACCACGTTAATGTTGCCAGCTAGAGTATGACCGCTGTGGTTTGGCAGGATAAGTTGACCATCAACCAGATAATCCACGGTATTGCTAACGGGATCAAAAACAATTTCGACCAATTGATAGTTGGCTATGGAATTTAACGTGAATTCGCCAACACCCATAACCTCCATGCGTAACAAACCCGATGCCGTAACGCCAAAACGTGCCGAGAATTCTCGGGTACTGCCATTGACGAATTTACGCAAAAAGAGTGTCGCTGCATAGCTTGGATTCTCGGCAACGCCTGTTGTCACTTGAACGCGTTTGACCCGCGCGCGCAGGGACCATCCATTGACGTGATTGAAATGATCATCATTTATAGTATATCGATAATTACCTCGAGTGCTGCTGGCGGTACTAGGATCGTTAATACGCCAATAAGCACAGGGTGCTTCACAGCCTTCGGCACCAATATCTTCGGCACCCGGCTTAGCGGTTACCGCCGCTGTTGGAAACTCTGCAGTCCAGCCTTCAGTGGTGGGATTGGCGTCACCGAAATGTGACACTACAACAGCAGCATTGCTTATGGCTGCGGTAAATAGAAGAAAAAGAGAGACAAGATAGATATGTCTGACAGACTTGATCGCTATCCATCCTGTTCTGACAATGGAGGATGGACCATTATGATCACGGCTGCTACGACTTAAATATCGCATTGTATTCCCCCACGTTGTTGTTTTTTGTGTCGGCTTTTATATATTTTATACTGGGTGTCATTGCAACCACCCTATGGTGTGCAGGTGCATAGCACTAGGCTCTGTTGACATTTGCTGAGCAACTTATCATATCCCACTTTTTTCCAAGGAATTGGTTATAAGCAATGCAACTCTTCCAGATGACAATTGGCATAGGATACTCGATTTTCTGAAAGGGAAAAAGGTGGTTTATATAAAGACAACGGATAGTTGTTATTAATTTGTAGATGCCTTTCTCTGGATACTTCGTAGTGGTGCTCAGTAGCAGCTTTTACCAAGCAGTCGAGGTCAGTGGAATAGCGTTTATAGGCGCTTTGTGAGGTGGAGGATGAGGGGCTCACTCGCATTGCACAACATTTGTGCACAGCAAGCTGCGGGGAATTAAACCCTCAGAGATTAAATCAAATTTGGATTGGAGTGGACTCTACTACATTAGCGGGTAAGCATGGCTACCTATACCCGGAACGCGAAAGGCCACCTATTCCCACTCAATTGTCGCTGGCGGCTTGCTGGAAATATCGTAGGCCACACGCGAAATACCGGGCACTTCATTAATGATACGCCGCGAAACGATTTCCAGTAATTCGTAGGGTAAGTGCGCCCAGCGTGCCGTCATAAAATCCACGGTTTCCACCGCGCGCAATGACACCACATAATCATAACGCCGACCATCACCAGTAACACCCACCGATTTCACCGGCAGAAACACGGTAAAGGCTTGGCTGACTTTGTGATACCAGTCGTGGTTATGCAGCTCTTCGATAAAAATCGCATCGGCGGGACGCAAGATATCTGCGTATTCTTTTTTCACTTCACCGAGAATACGCACACCAAGCCCTGGGCCGGGGAAAGGATGGCGATAGACCATGTCGTAAGGCAGGCCCAGTTCGACACCCAGCTTACGTACTTCATCCTTGAATAATTCACGCAATGGCTCCACTAACTCTAACTTCATATAGTCAGGCAGGCCGCCAACGTTGTGGTGCGATTTGATGACGTGCGCTTTTCCGGACTTGGCGCCAGCAGATTCAATCACATCAGGATAAATGGTACCTTGCGCTAACCACTTTGCGTTAGACAACTTAGTCGATTCTTCTTCGAAAATATCAATAAACAGATTGCCGATGATTTTACGTTTCTTTTCCGGGTCATGTTCACCAGCCAGCGCACGCATAAAACGATCCTGCGCATTGACACGAATAACATTAACGCCCATGTGTTCGGCAAACATAGACATCACCTGATCACCTTCATTGAGACGCAACAGGCCATTGTCCACAAACACACAAACGAGCTGCTTACCGATGGCTCTGTGCAACAGTGCTGCCACCACAGATGAATCTACACCCCCGGACAAACCGAGAATCACCTCGTCTTCACCCACCTGCTCGCGCACTTTGTGAATGCTATCGTCAATAATATTGTCAGAAGTCCACAGCCCTTCGCAACCGCAGATGTCATGCACAAAGCGATTGATAATACGCTCACCCTGATGGGTATGGGTAACTTCGGGATGAAACTGGATACCATAAAAACGGCGCGTCTCATCGGCCATACCAGCGATGGGTGCCGACTCAGTGGAAGCCATCAACGTAAAACCTGGCGGTAACTGTTCAACACGATCACCATGGCTCATCCACACATCCAGCAGCCCGTAACCTTCAACACTGATGTGATCTTCGATGTTTTCCAGCAACTGTGTATGGCCGCGGGCACGCACCTTCGCATAACCATATTCGTGGTGGCCCGCATTTTCCACCTTACCACCCAACTGCGCAGCCATAGTCTGCATACCGTAACAAATACCCAGTACCGGCACACCCAGCTCAAACACCACCGGTGGGGCTATTGGCGAATCATCACCCGTCACTGACTCTGGCCCACCGGAAAGAATGATGCCGCTGGGTGCGAACTCACGGACATCAATATCACTCATCAAGTCGTAGGCGTGTAACTCACAATAGACACCCGCCTCGCGTACCCGACGAGCAATGAGTTGCGTATATTGTGAACCAAAATCAAGAATCAGAATGCGCTGGGCATGGATGTCAGTATTCAAGAAAATATCCAGTAAGGTGAGCACTGCCCACCATGTTATTTTAGATGTGTTTTATATTAGCTTACGCTTTATCAGAACCGATAATTCGGTGCTTCTTTGGTGATTTGCACATCATGTACATGACTTTCGGTCATACCAGCACTGGTGACCCGCACAAACTCAGGTGTAGAGCGCATGTTGTCAATAGTCGCGCAACCGGTATAACCCATGCTGGAACGGATACCACCAAGCAACTGATGTACCACGGGTGCCAACGATCCCTTGAACGGCACACGGCCCTCTATACCTTCGGGTACCAGTTTATCGGCCCTGTTGCCTTCCTGAAAATAACGATCACTGGAACCTTCAGCGCCAGTCATTGCACCCAGCGAACCCATGCCTCGGTAAGATTTGTACGAACGCCCTTGAAACAGCTCCACTTCGCCCGGTGCTTCTTCAGTACCCGCAAACATACTGCCAATCATAATAGAATAGGCACCAGCCACCAGCGCTTTGGCCACATCGCCGGAATAACGAATTCCGCCATCAGCGATCAGCGGCACACCGGTACCCTTCAGCGCAGCAGCCACATTATCAATCGCGGTAATTTGCGGCACGCCAACACCGGCAACGATGCGCGTGGTACAAATGGAGCCGGGGCCAATGCCCACTTTCACACCATCCACACCTGCTGCCACCAATGCTTTAGCTGCCGCGCTGGTGGCAATGTTGCCACCAATGATTTGCACCTGCGGGAAATTCTTCTTCACCCAGCTAACACGGTCCAGCACGCCCTGCGAATGGCCGTGTGCAGTATCCACCACAATCACATCGACTCCCGCCTTCACCAACGCCGCCACCCGCTCTTCAGTACCTTCACCCGTTCCCACTGCCGCGCCCACACGCAGGCGGCCTTGGTCGTCTTTACAGGCATTGGGGTATTCACTGGCCTTTTGGATGTCCTTCACGGTGATCAGGCCACGCAGTTGGAAATCATCGTTGACCACCAGCACCTTTTCGATACGGTATTTATGCAACAACGCCAGCACCTCGTCAGAAGCCGCACCCTCTTTTACCGTCACCAACTTATCCTTGCCGGTCATAATAGTAGAGACAGGTTCATCAAAACGGGTCTCAAAACGCAGATCACGGCTGGTAACAATACCCACCAGCTCCTTGCCGTCCACCACTGGCACACCGGAAATGTTGTGGGCACGAGTCAGGGCCAGCACATCGCGGATACTCGCACCAGAGCTCACCGAGATGGGATCTTTGATCACCCCGCTCTCGTATTTTTTCACCAGCCGCACCTGTTCCGCCTGCTGTTCACCTGTCATATTTTTGTGGATGATACCGATTCCCCCTTCCTGTGCCATGCTAATGGCAAGGCGGGCTTCAGTAACGGTATCCATGGCCGCTGAGATCAACGGGATATTCAGGGTGATGTCCCGTGTCAAGCGGGTAACCAAGCTCACGTCTTTCGGCATGACGGTGGAATGGGCCGGGATCAACAAAACGTCATCAAATGTAAGGGCTTCTTGAGCAATGCGCATGGCGGGATTCCAAATGATTCAAGATATGAATGGGTGGCAGATTATATAAGCTGCACGGGCAGCGGGTAAACTATCAACTTGATCTTCTCAGGTATTGTATGATTAAGTGACCCACGTATAGGACTACCTCGAAAGTGTGTGCAATACTGAGGAAGGTAGCATGCGGTTCCAGGCGACAAGCCAGAATCGAATATATTAAAAAGCATCGGAGAAGAAATAATGAAAAAGTTAATGATTTTTGGTGCCCTGATTTTTGCCCTCAGCGGTTGCTCAATTTTTGGTGGTGAAAGTGCTGAGGATGCTGTTGCCAAAAGTACCGCTGCTGCCAAGTCCGCAATTACTGGCGCCGAAGATGCGTTGAAGAAGGCGCGTAGCGTGGAAGGCGAGTGGCGCGACTCCAAGAAAACGTTACTCAAAAAAGCCAAAGCTGCCGCCAGCAAGGGTGACTTCAAAAAAGCCATCGAACTGGCCGACATAGCAAAATTTCAGGGCGAAATGGGTTACGCCCAAGCCATGGAGCAGAAGAACGCAGGTCCCTGGCTGTTTTAAGCTTGTCCTGCTGAACTTTTCGTTCAGCAAAAAATAATGTGCTATCCAAGGCAGGCTGCTCCGGCAGCCTGCCTTTTTTAATGAACCCTTTTTCACCGTAGTCAGGATACTCGGGATACACTACGCCACATGTCCATCACAAATAACACGCCCGCGCGAAACATTTACAGCGTCTCCCACTTAAACCACGCAGCCCGCGACCTACTGGAAAGCGAATTTCCACTGATCTGGGTGGAAGGTGAAATCTCCAACCTCGCCCGCCCCGCCTCCGGCCACATTTATTTCAGCCTCAAAGACGAATCAGCCCAACTACGCTGCGCCATGTTCAAAATGCGCAACCAACAGGTAAACTTTCGCCCTGAAAATGGCCAACAGATACTGGTTCGTGGTCGACTCAGCCTGTACCCGGCACGCGGCGACTACCAGCTCATTGCCGAGCACATGGAAGAAGTCGGTGATGGCGCTCTGCGCCGTCAGTTCGAACGGCTCAAACACCGACTGCATGACGAAGGCCTGTTTGACGCAGCCGGAAAACAACCTTTGCCCGAACTGCCCTCCCGCCTGGGAGTCATCACCTCCCCTACCGGCGCAGCAATCCGCGACATTATCAGCGTACTCAAACGCCGCTTTCCCGGCATTCCCGTACTGATTTACCCCGTACCTGTGCAAGGCATTGAAGCACCGCCCGCCATTGTCGCAGCCCTGCAAAACGCCGGAAAACGAAACGAATGTGACTTGTTGATTCTCGCTCGCGGCGGTGGCTCACTGGAAGACCTGTGGGCCTTTAACGACGAGGCCGTAGCCCGCGCCATTCACACCTGCCCCATTCCTGTAGTCAGCGCCATCGGTCATGAAGTGGACTTCACCATCGCCGATTTTGTCGCCGACCTGCGCGCACCCACACCCTCCGCCGCCGCCGAACTGGTCAGCCCGGATCGTGAAGAATGGCACAACACGTTTAGCGGCTGGCAACAACGCCTGCTGCGCAGTTGGCAGGGACGCATTGCCCGACAACAACAACACCTGGACGGGTTATACCTCCAACTGAAGCACCCCGGCCAACGCCTGCGGGAACGCGCGCAACGGCTGGACGAACTGGAGCAACGACTCAAGCTGGCACAACAAGCCCGATTGCACCAACGGCAAGCACAACTTAATACCCTGCGAGCACACCTGCACGGCCATTCCCCGGCCCAGCGCTTGCGGGAAATGTGCCTACGGCTGGATAAGCTGCGGCATAGTAATCACAGTGCTATCAGCACAACACTGACGCAACAACGCACCCGCCTCGGCAGTCTCAGCCGGGCACTGAATGCCGTCAGCCCGCTGGCAACACTAGGACGCGGCTACGCTATCGTACAAAAACCGGACGGTGAAATAGTACGCAAAGCCGATGAAATGCGCGTGGATGATAGAGTACACGCCCGACTCGGCAGCGGTTGGCTCGACTGCCGTGTCGAAGCCGTACGCCGCCCGCAGGAAAAAGGCTAACCATGTACAGAATACACCGCCATCCCACCCTGCTCTGTCTGCTGCTTATCGGTCTTATCAGCACAAGCTCGCTGGCAGCCGAAGCCAACACCGTGCCCGCCACCCAGCTCCTGCCGCATACAGCGGCTGTGCCCGGCGGCGTGGTCCTGCTGAATGTGGGCTCGGCCAGCAGCCCCGCTCCCGAAGTGTATTACCGCAAAAAACGAGTAATGGTGGTGCGAAACAACGAGCAATGGCAAGCCGTAGTCGGTATTTCGCTAACGGCCAAAACGGGTAAACACCAAATACGAATAAAAGGACAAAACACACCGCTATCCTTTCAGGTCAATGACAAACAATACCCAAAGCAGTACCTCACCATTAAAAGCAAACGCAAGGTAAACCCTAATAAAACGGATATAAAGCGCATTCGTGGTGAACGCAAACGCATCAATGCTGCACTGCATCACTGGGAACCACAGGCAGAAATCAATACCCGTTTCAGCCTGCCACTCAAAGGTCGCTTCAGCAGCCCTTTCGGTCTGCGACGGTTTTTCAACAAGCAACCCCGCAAACCACACAGCGGTATCGACATTGCGGCACCGCAAGGCACACCCATTCACGCACCAGCAGCAGGCAAGGTCATCGAACGCGGAGAATTCTTTTTCAACGGCAAATCCGTGTTCATCGAACACGGCCAGGGACTGGTCACCCTGTACGCCCACATGAGTCGCATTGACGTAAACCCGGGACAGCGCGTGGCTCGCGGCGAGATCATCGGTGCTGTGGGCCAGACTGGCCGGGCCACAGGCCCACACCTGCACTGGGGTGTAAGCCTCAACAATGCACAGGTGGACCCGGCGTTGTTTTTCGATGACCTCAAGTCCTTGCTAGCGCCCCCGTGAAAATGACTTTATGACCGCTTGCAAGCCACTCGCCGAATGGCTACTGTCATGCGCTGGTTCTGATTTGAAACCCTCATATAATTTTACAATCAACCCGTTTTATGAAAAAACTCGCCCAATCCATCGTCAAAAAACCCGCCTTTGAATATTTCATTGTCGGACTGATTTTGTTCAATGCCGTGTTGCTCGGCCTGGAAACCTCACCCGAAATCATGGCGAAATATGGTGTCTGGCTGGAATTTGGCAATCATTTTGTGCTCACTGTCTTTATTCTCGAAGCGGCATTGAAAATTATCGCTGTGGCACCCCGCCTCAAGCTCTACTTCGGTGATGGTTGGAACTTGTTTGATTTCAGCATTGTGGTGTTATCACTGATACCGACCACGGGCGAATACGCAATGATCGCCCGCCTCGCACGACTACTGCGAGTGGCACGCCTGATGTCGACCATTCCTGAACTGCGACTTATCATCAGCACTCTGGTGCGCTCCATTCCCAGCATGGGACATGTGTTAATGCTGATGAGCATCATTTTTTATATTTACGCCGTGGCCGGTTACCACTTATTCCACGAGCACGACCCCACCCATTGGCGTAATTTAGGCACCTCTTTACTGACTCTGTTCCGTGTAGTGACACTGGAAGACTGGACCGACGTGATGTACGCTGCAATGGAAATGCACTACCTGAGCTGGATGTATTTTGTCAGCTTTGTAGTGCTGGGTACCTTCGTGGTGATCAACCTGTTCATCGCCGTAGTGCTCAACAATCTAGAAGAAGCCAAACAGGAACAACTGGCCGCCCTCCAGGCACCCGCCAGTAAAGATGAAATTTTACGGGAACTGCGCCAGACTCAAGAAGCACTGCAACGCCTGCAACACAAACTGGATAGAGAATCTGACGGAACGATAAACAAGCAAGATGGCTAACTTCTCTCACTTACAGACCCTCAGCCTGACGCTGCTTATCAGCACCACCACAGGCTGCGCAAGTCTTGGTGGCGCAAATGGTGGCACTAGTGATCGCGAAGCACACGACCCCTTCGAATCGTACAATCGCACAGTGCATAACTTCAACCAAAGCTTTGACCAAGCCATTGCCACACCGGTCGCCCAAACTTATCAAACAGTGATGCCAAACTGGGCCGATAAAGGCGTGACCAATTTCTTCGGTAATCTGAACGATGTGCTGGTACTGACAAACAACCTGCTACAACTCAAATTTCAACAAGCCGCTTCAGACGCTGCCCGCATCCTGTTCAACACCACTGCAGGATTACTGGGCTTTATCGATGTCGCCTCACACATGGACCTCCCCAAACATAACGAAGACTTTGGGCAAACCCTGGGCTACTGGGGAATACCCAATGGCCCCTATTTTGTGTTGCCATTTTTAGGGCCCAGCACTATTCGGGATACAGCAGGCATGGCCGTTGATTACACATACGTTGACCCGGTGACCAACAATGTCAAACACATTAACTCACGTAGCGCATTATTTTTGGCCAACTTCGTGGACACCCGCGCCGATTTTCTAGGCGCCAGTCGATTGCTGGACACAGCAGCCATGGACCATTACGTCTACACCCGCGAAGCCTATCTGCAAAGGCGGCAATATTATGTGTACGACGGCGACCCGCCAATGGACGACTTTGAAGACTAAATACCTTGCCTGAAGGCTTATCGGGCTGGAATTATGTGGGCTTTCCACCCACCAGACACGACTCAGCCGCAAGCAACCAAGTTTCAAAACAATCCCGTTGTTTGCTGTTTTTCTTCTTCTCCACCCACGATCTTCTCGGGAAGTTATTGCGTACCCATTTCTTATCGAATTTAACTCCATGACACCAGCGTCATATGAGGCTAGATTAAGTTAAGTGGAGATAACAAAACAGCTACGCAAAATCCGAAACGATCCCGCTTTGGCTCGTGCAGTTCATTCAGTGAATACGAGAGAGGTGACATCATGAAACCTAAAACCGTGAAAATCCTGGTTCTTGTCGGCGTCGGATTACTGTTGCTCATCGCCGTAAGCAGCTTGGCCGCCGATAACCGGCCCGCCATGCTCGCCAACCCCTGCGCCGGGTGCCATGGCACCGATGGGGCTAGCCCGGGATCGATCCCCCCACTGAAAGGCCTACCAGGCAGCTACATTATTTCTGCCATGAAAGCCTTCAAGACAGATCAACGTAAAGGCACTGTCATGAACCGTATCGCCAAAGGTTATACCGATAAAGAAATCGAACTTATGGCCAAACACTTCGAGGCCACTCGTTAAAAGCAGATCACGCATCGGCGTCTAAGGAATAGAAATTGAGTAACTTATACAAGTGGCGCTCTGATTTAGTCCGTATTTGTTCGTTCTGATTGAACAAAAGCACAGGAATAGTCGTTCTATTTCGAGCTTTTGTGATTGAAGAACGGGCGAAGACGGGCTGAAGCAGGGATGCCAATTGTATAAGTTATTCAATTTCTATTCCTAAACCAAGATCAATAATAGGAGGCGCATCATGAATACCCTAAATCGTCGCCGTTTTTTACAATGGTTGGGAACGACATCGGCACTGAGCGCATTCGGTGTTCCCTCGCTCTCTTTCTCCAAGCTTGGCGCCCGGGTCGTTGTAGTGGGTGGAGGATTTGGCGGAGCCACCTGTGCAAAATATCTCAAGCGCTTTGATCCATCACTTGTCGTTACACTCATCGCAAGTGAAAAAACCTTTGCCACCTGCCCCTTCAGCAATATGGTGATTGGCGGCTTGAAAAAAATGGACTTCATTACCCACGGATATGAAAAATTACGCACGGTTCATGGCGTCGATGTCGTCCATGATGTGGTGAGCAGCATCGACTCTGCTGGCAAACGGGTGCAAACGACGGGTGGAAAAACACTCACGTATGACCGGCTGGTTTTATCACCGGGCATCGGCTTTCAGTGGAACGCCATCGAGGGCTACGATCAGGCAGCTAGCGAAATCATGCCGCACGCCTGGCAGGCAGGGCCGCAAACCACACTGCTGCGCAAACAGCTGGAAGCCATGCCCAACGGCGGCGTTGTCGTCATCGCCCCACCAGACAACCCCTTCCGCTGCCCACCGGGACCCTATGAACGCGCCAGCCTCATTGCCCATTACCTGAAAAAGAATAAACCACGATCCAAGGTTCTGGTTCTCGATGCCAAGGATACATTTTCCAAACAACCCTTATTTCAGGACGCTTGGGATGAATTCTACCTGGACCATATTGAGTGGGTACCCGGCTCCCAGGGAGGCAAGGTGACGCGCGTCGACACCAAGCAGATGACAGTACACACGGAGGATGAAAAACATAAGGCCGCGGTGATCAACATCATCCCGCCACAGCAAGCCGCCGCCATCACCCATAGCAGCGGCCTGACAAACAAAAAAGGCTGGTGCCCTGTCAATCAAAAAAACTTTGAATCAACAATGCACAAAGGCATCCACGTCATTGGTGATGCCAGCATCGCCGGAAAAATGCCCAAATCAGGTTACTCCGCGAGCAGCCAGGCCAAGGCCTGTGCAGCTGAAATCGTTGTGGAATTACGCGGCGAAACGGTTGGCGTCTCATCGTGGGTAAACACCTGCTACAGTTTGATTGCACCTGACTATGGCATTTCGGTGGCCGCCGTTTACCGACTCACCGATAAAGGCATTATGCCTGTAAAGGGAGCCGGTGGTGTTGGCCCTCGTGATGCGCCACGAGAAACACGGCGCATGGAAGCCCTCTATGCCGAAGGCTGGTACAAGGCCATTACTGCGGACATTTTTTCCTAAGAACCTGACTACCTTAAACCTAAATTAATCAGTTAAACCTACTGCGAGCGTCTAAGGCACAGAACCTAAAGTGTTTTTCAGAGCATGTTGAACTCACCGTATGGGTGATACGCTTTCGTCCAAAATAACCTGAAAAACACTTTATCTTCTGCACCTTAGTCACTCTCGCTACGGTTTAACTGATTAATTTAGGTTAAAAGGTTAGGCTGGACACCGTTACCTGCTGGGTGAGTTGCTACGACCTGTTGCTCCTGCGTCGCCTAAAGCGCCTACTGTTGGTGTTCTACCTTCGGCCATCCATGGCCTCGTTCTCATCGCGCCTCGCCAGCCGCAAAAGGCAACGCACTCTACAAGCCGTCCAACTGCGGATTCCAGGATTATGCCCGCTTTATTTCATCTAAACTCACCTCAGATCATAATTTTTTAATGCACCTTTTAACAAGTTGCAATAATTATGCTTGCCTTTCTCTTCAAAAGTAAATATATTTCGCCTATTCAAACGACGTATTTAATACGAGATGACATGCCCAAATGACCTTACCCTTGGAAAAAATTGCCATTATTGAACCAGGTTACCCGTTCAGGGGCAGCATCAAAACCCAGAAACCAGGAGACGTTGCGGTGATTCAAATGCGTGACGCCTCCCCCGAACAAGGCCTGACAACGACGGATGTCGCGCATATCGCACTGCCGGGCAAAAAAATGCCGGACTGGCTGGCATCCGGTGATCTTCTTTTTGTCGCACGCGGAAATAATAATTTTGCGGTCTACGTTGATCAACTGAGTGAAAAAACAGTCTGCACGCCTCATTTTTTCCAAATCCGTATCAAGCCTTCCATCACCTTGTTGCCAGAATTTCTGGCATGGCAGATCAACCAGACACCGGCACAGGGATATTTCTCACGCCTCGCACAAGGCAGCGTTTTACGGAATATTAAAAAGTCAGAGCTGGCAGCATTGCCAATTGTTATCCCCCCACGGGAAACACAGCAGAAAATTATTGCGATAGACCGACTCACCAAAAAGGAATTACAGCTCATGGAAGCATTGATGGATAACCGCCGACAAATGATGAAGACTATCGCCCGGCAAACACTCAGCACCCACGAACAGCACCTGCAAGCAATTTAACGGAGCATAAAAACAGCATGAACGAACACAACCATCAAATCAGTCAGGACGCCATCAACAAAGCGGTATGGGGCGCCTGCGACAGCTTCCGGGGCGTGGTAGACCCCAGCATTTACAAAGACTACGTCCTGACCCTGCTGTT
>Ga0316202_10001614_pt1 | contig 16972 bp, 18 predicted proteins | sample 3monrhotite_MG_FD_204934 | JGI IMG/M metagenome (GOLD analysis project Ga0316202, IMG submission 204934) | Microbial mat bacterial communities from mineral coupon in-situ incubated in ocean water Damariscotta River, Maine, United States -... | ecosystem: Environmental > Aquatic > Marine >... | reverse complement strand
ACTGCTATCTAACGAAAAAGAAAATGAATCTATCGCGCTTGAAAGTATAAAAGAAGCGTTTACTTATTTCATGCAGCAACAAGCAGCTTAACCTCAATCATAAATTTGGATAATAAAATGACTACATACCCATGGGAAACAAGCAAAGTAAAGATTAATCATGCTGATAATGGCTACGATGTTGAGCAAACGCATTCAGGACAAAAAAGAAGGTATGGCGATACATTTAGAGAGTTCACTATAAAAACAGATAAGCCTGAAAGTGAAGTTAAAGAATACTGTACTGAACATGTGCATAAGTGCGACTTAACAAATGAAGAATACCTTAAAGATGAAAGAGCTGGTGTAAAAGACTTTAGCGATCATTTCAGGTCAAGTTACAAGTTTAGAAAAATGAGAAATGGCGAGTATTGGTATCAAATTACTGAACCATCAACTCATTAGGTAGCAATTAACCAGTGATAAAAGCCGAAACATTTTAAAATAAGCGAGAATGAAAATGAAAAGTGCGCTTTATGTTCTCCCTCATAATATTGAAGTGATTGGAGAGTATGAGCCAAGAGGAGCGAATAGATATTGGCGTGTTCGCATTAGAGAACACTCATTGTTCAATGCGAAAATTATTTGTGGGGGAATGTATATTCGTAGAAGTCGAGTTGTTATGACTTCAGTTCTTGGGCGTACTTTGTTGGAGTCCGAGCAAGTTCACCATAAAGACGAAAATGTTAATAATGATTCACCCAGCAACTTAAAATTATTAAGCGCGAATGAACACAATAAACACCACAAAATCGGCCGGAAACATAGTTCTTTGTCAAAACGTAAAATCAGTGAGTCACTGAAAAAAAGTTACGAGAATGGCGAAAAACAGGCAAGCGTTAGATTTGGAGAAGAAAACACTAGCGCCAAACTGACGGTCGAGCAGGTAATTGAAATTAGAGCTAGTAACTTATCATCAAGAAATCTTGGGATAATTTACGGTGTTAGCAAAACAACTATTTTACATATTAAAGCAAATAAAATTTGGAGAAATTTATAATGAATAAATTAATATTTATATTCGACACAGAAACAACAGGTCTACCCGTTTGGAAAGAGCCTTCTGACAGTGAAAGCCAGCCTCACCTAGTGCAATTAGGTGCCGTATTAGCTAATGCCGATACACAACAAATCATTGCCAGCATTGACGTAATCATCAAACCTGACGGTTGGACTATCCCTGATGAAGTTGCCGCAATTCACGGCATTACTACTGAAAAAGCGTTAGCCGTTGGTATTCCTGAAAAATTAGCTCTTGAAATGTTTTTGGCTATGCGCGGTGAAGCGGATCGTGTTGCCTATAACAAAACCTTTGATCAACGAATTATCCGCATTGCCGCTAAACGTTATCTAGATGAAGTGGCTCAAGATAAATGGGCCATTAAAGAAGATCATCATTGTGCTATGCGTATGGACCAATCTTGTGTTGGTGGTAAACAACGTAAGTTGATTGAAGCGTACAAACACCACACTGGTAAAGATCTAGAAAACGCTCACTCTGCCATGGCTGACACGTTAGCTTGCATGGAAGTGTATTTCTCAGTTATCAACGCAGCTAAAGAAGCAGCGTAAAAGTTCCACCAAGCGGCGGCTGCGTGTTTATCCGTTTGCTCAGCCGCCAACCTTATAGGAGTTTAAATGATGTTTTGTGTTTATGGAAAAAGCCTACAAGCCGCAAAAAAAACGGTGGACAAGCAAATGATGAATAAAAATAGTGATATTTCAGTAAAGCTATGTGAATTAGATGGAGCGACACAATCTGAAAAGCAAGCCGTAGCAGATGATTTTATAGACGAAGTGTTCAAAACGATGAAACCAAAGCGTTGCACCCATGAATTCAGTACGCCTGAAATAGCAATCGAAGCTTTTGAATTGATGCAAAAAGATAATACCAGCTTTTCAGATATGACCATCATGAAGAAGCGCCCTAAAAAGAATGCTAATGGCAATATAGTTGTTAGCAAAGCGACCAAAAAGCCATTAATGGAATGGGTGCCGCTTTATGAAGAAGAACAAGCAAAGGATGCAGCTTAATTATGAATGTATTACTACCGGGCAATGAATCACCACTGCGTTTAACCCTGCTCTTGTCACTAACTAATATTAGCAGTGAATCTGTTATTAAAGCGCTAACGGTTCACTTGGTGAATGGTATGCCTGATGCGGCCGCTGCCGCGCTTTACGGCGTTGAAAAATCAAACTTTAGCCGCGCATTAACCGCGCTAAATGATAAAGCACAAATTGTTGAGCAAATAAAAGAGCTTGATTGGGAACACTTACACACACTTAAAAAAGTTATCGGATAACTGATTATGGCAGATTACATAGCAAGCGATTTAGATTGTGACGAAAAGAACGCTTGGGGCACTGATCCTTTGGTTTTCGCCGCACTAAATGATGAATTTAATTTTAAGTTAGATGTTGCCGCAAGCGAAGATAACACCTTGTGCGAGCTATATTTAACTAGTGAGATTGATGCGTTAAAAGAAGATTGGAGCGGTGTATTAAAGCATGGGCTTGGTAATGATACAAAATTAAACGCTTGGTGTAACCCCCGTATGGCCGTGGTTTTATTCAGCGATTTATGGATAAAGCAATTGAGCAAAAAGCTAAAGGCGTTACCACGGCAATGCTGGTACCGGCGACACTCGATGCACAATGGCTACCACTAAACGACATATCAGAAATACGCATTATCACTGGTGGCCGCTTGTCATTCATGCACCCTCAAACGGGTAAGCGAATTGCTGGCAACACCAAGGGTTCAATGTTCGTTATTTTCACACCATCAAAAATGCCGATGATCACCCGCTACGTTGATCGTGACGAATTAGTGGCAAAAGGCAGAATAATTTTAAACACACAGGAAGCAGCATAATGGCAAGTCGCGGAATTAACAAAGTAATAATAGTTGGAAACTTAGGCCAAGATCCTGAAGTTCGTTTTATGCCTAACGGCACTGCCGTGGCAAATTTCACGGTGGCAACTGGTGAAACGTGGAAAGACAAACAAACCGGTGAGCAAAAAGAAAAAACCGAATGGCATCGTATTGTTATTTATCAGCGCTTAGCCGAAATTGCTGGAGAGTATTTGAAAAAAGGCTCTAAAGTTTATTTGGAAGGTCGTTTGCACACGCGCAAATGGCAGAACCAACAAGGCCAAGATCAATACACCACTGAAATAATTGTTAGCGATATGCAAATGCTGGATAGCAGACCACAAGGTCAAGCAGCACCACAGCAAGGCGGTTATCAGCAAAACGCACCGGCACAGCAGCAAGGCAGTTATCAAAAACCAGCACCGCAAGCGCAATATCAAAACCAAGGTTATGCACCAGCACAAGGCGGTTATCAACAAAAACCGGCGCAAAGCAATTACCAGCAAGGTGAAAAATTAAATCCGCAAGCATCGGGTATTGATTTTGATGATGACATTCCGTTTTGATTTGAAATAAAATGTTAAATGTAAAGACGTAACAAACGAAATTATGACAAAACAAGCCGCTTAACTGCGGCTTTGTCAGTAGAAGATATAGATAATTGAGGTTAATATGAGAAAACTTACCCCACAACAATACTTAGACATTAAATACCCTGAAATTGGCTACACTACCAAAACCGTGATCAACTGGATCAAAGCTGGCAAAGTGCGTGGCGAAAGAACACCCACTGGCCGATGGTTAGTGTTGCTAGATGATCATCCACAGTCTAATGTTAGTACATTGGTTAAAATGTTAGAAGCAGCAGCATAATGGCACCTCGTAAAAGGATGTTTGAAAATCGGAATTTGCCGGTTGGTTTAACGCGCAAAAAAGTGCGCGAAGTGGTACGTTTTCGATACAGACTACCAAATGGTAAAGATATTTACTTCCCTCTTGGCACTCAAGAATTTGAGGCGATAGAGGCGGCAACCATCTTTAACCAAAAACATAGAAACCCAGCGATCAATCTTTTAATGGCTCACGATCAATATAACAAACCTTTATCACACTGGCTTAAAATTGTTAAAAAACGAGTAACCGAAGAAGAATACGACAAAAAAATCATAGGTAAATCTGTATATGATATTTTTTGCCATGACATAACCAGGTTGGATAACTTGCTTGGTAGTGTTATGTCAAAAAGCATTAATCTAAGCCACGTTAATGATTTTTTAGCAACGCACACCAATGGCAAAACCAATGCTGTTTACAATCGTAAAATTGGCTTTTTAAAGAAGGTTTTTTCATACATTTGTGATATGTCAGGTATGAATAGCAATCCAGCAGAAAGTAAAAAGCGCAAACCAAAAGACAAAAAACAGCGTGAGCGACTAAATATTGAAAACTTTAAGGCAATACTAAGTGCAGCTCCGCAATGGTTAAATATTGCCATGCGCTTATCTATTCAAACAACCCATGCCGTTAATGAGATTAGCAAGGCAAAGTATACCGATTGCGAATGGTTCAGTTCTCCGCAATGTGAAGGTGGCTTAATGGTCTATGGTGTCTTGAGAATTCATCGACAAAAGGTTCAGCATAAAGAAGCGTCGAGAGTTGAGATCCCTATTACTCAAAAACTAAAAGAAGTGATCGATGATTCACGTAAAGATAATGTTGTTTCACCTTATATAGTTCATCACTTATTAAAACGAAACAAAGGCTCTGCTGATGGAATAACCCATCCAACTCAATTAGCACCTGTTTATATTTCAAGATCATTTTCTGAGTTGCGCGACAAATTAGGTCTTTATAGTGAATTAGAAAAAGCACAGCGGCCAACGTTCCACGAAAACCGAGCACTATCTATTTTTATGTATGGTGAAATTGGTATTCAACCACAAGAACGCGCAGCACATACCGACCTAGAATCAACAAAAATTTATATGCGTGGGCATGTTGAATGGGTACGTGTTCAAGCGGCAGAATTGGCGATATAAAATGACAAAAACAACCAACATTTTGACTACTGTATTAGGGTACGGAAAGGGTACGGAAAGGGTACGGGTTTCGGCAATAAAAAAGGCTGCATTGCTACAGCCCTTTATTTATATAGTGGTGCGGATGGGGGGACTTGAACCCCCACGACCTAAGTCACCAGCCCCTCAAGCTGACGCGTCTACCAATTCCGCCACATCCGCGCAATACTAAATATATACTATCGTTTTAGCTAAGTTATCCTATGAATTTTGACAACTTACCTTGTATATAACTGAAACGTGTCCAGTGTATATATGCGTACCTGTTATTTATGACTTAGGTACGTCACCATTGTTTTTTTTCTCTGCTGTCGCTGGCACATCTGTATTTTTCACGGCTGTTGGTTCAGCACTTTTAACAGGAGCATTAGTTTGTTCAATTGTTTTTTCTGCTGTTGGATTAGCAAGATTATTCCATTCGTCAGTCGATTTAACACGATTCGCGGTTAAATTCCCTAAAAGTAAACTAATAACAAAAAAGGCTACCGCTAAAATAGAAGTCGATTTAGTTAAAAAATTACCTGAACCACTAGAGCCAAAAATAGTCGCTGATGCGCCAGCTCCAAATGATGCGCCCATATCAGCACCTTTACCTTGTTGAATTAAAACTAATCCAATCAAACATAAAGCTACAATTAAATATATTACAATTAAAGTTTGATATAACATTTTATTAAGATCCTTTCGTTGTTGAACAAATTTGGGTAAACTCATCAACTTTTAAACTAGCACCGCCAAGAAGACCACCGTCTATATCAGTTTGTGCAAATAAAGCTTCACAATTTTTAGCGTTTACGCTGCCACCATAAAGCAATGGCACTTTTGTTGCTATTTCAGCATTATTATCCGCCAAAAACTGACGAATAAATTGATGTGTTGCTTGTGCCATTTCGGGTGAAGCTGTTTTTCCTGTACCTATAGCCCAAACGGGTTCGTAAGCAATAACAACGTCATTAAATTTTTCAATACCAATATTGTCAATTACTGGTTGTAATTGTGCAGCCAAAACAATTTCAGTGTGTTCAGCCGTTCTTTCTTCCAAACTTTCACCAATACATAATATTGGCGTTAATCCCGCATTTAATGCTGCTTTAATTTTATGTGCAACCTGAATACTCGATTCTTTATAAATACTACGGCGTTCAGAGTGACCAATAATAACGTATTTTACTGATAACTCTAGTAACATTGCTGTTGATATTTCTCCCGTAAAAGCACCTTTCTCTTGTTCACTCACATTTTGAGCACCAAGATATATGTTTTGATGAGATAGTTTATCAGCCGTAATAGCTAAATAAGGAAAACTAGGGCAAACCACAACATCTACATTATCATCAAGTTGCACTTGATTTAAACTCGCACTCATTTTTCCTACTAAGTCGAGATCACCATTCATTTTCCAATTAGCGGCAATAATTATACGTCTGTTCATTTAGCTTTCCTACATTAGAGCGGCGAGATATTAACTAACCTCAACTAAAGATACAAGTATTTAACTAAATATCTTTGCTTAACTGCTTAGTTATTATTCAAAGACAAAACTTTATTGTAATTTTATTAACATTTATATTAACAAGCACCTTTAACAGCATTAGCTATGTCATTTGCAAAGCGTGTTACTTCGCTTTTATCAGGGCCTTCAACCATTACTCGAATTAATGGTTCTGTGCCTGATTTTCTTAATAAAACACGACCTCTACCACTTAATTTTTCATTTACATTATGAACAGCAGCAATAACGCTATCAGCTTTAATCGGATCATTATTTATAAAAGATTCAGCAGAAACTCTAACATTCACCAATATTTGTGGCAGCATAGTCATACCTTGCCGTAATTCGTATAAACTTTGCTCAGTTTGACAAACGGCAGTAAGTACATTCAGCGCAGCAATAATACCATCGCCCGTAGAGGTATGATTTAAATTAATTATGTGCCCTGAGTTTTCAGCCCCCAAATTCCAATCATTTTTTCTGAGCATTTCCATAACATAACGATCACCCACTTTACTACGTGCAAATGGTACGCCTAAATCAGCCATCGCTAATTCCAGCCCCATATTACTCATTTGTGTGCCAACAACTCCTCCGCGCATATTTCCAGTACGTAAATCATTACTGGCAATAATATATACCGCTTCGTCCCCATCAATAATATAACCAGTATGATCTACCATCATTAAACGATCACCGTCACCGTCGAGGGCTATACCTAAATCGGCCTGGTGTTCAACTACAGCATTACTAATCATATCCATTGAAGTAGCACCGCACTTATCATTAATATTAATCCCATTAGGGGTTGAGGCTAATGGGATAACTTCAGCACCTAATTCACTAAACACGTTAGGAGCAATGTGATAAGTAGCGCCATTGGCACAATCAACTACTATTTTTAATCCTTTTAAGGATAATTGACTAGGAAAGTTTGATTTACAAAATTCTATATAACGACCTGCCGCGTCGTTTACTCGAGTGGCTTTACCTAATTTGTCTGACGATACACAAGACATCGGCTTATCAAGTTCAGCTTCAATCGCTATTTCAATATCATCCGGAAGTTTTTGTCCATCTGCTGAGAAAAATTTAATACCATTATCATAATAAGGGTTATGAGAAGCACTAATGACTACCCCTGCTTCTGCACGAAATGTTTTAGTTAAATAAGCAATACCTGGTGTTGGCATAGGCCCTAAAAGTACCACGTCAGTACCTGCAGCAGAAAATCCGGCCTCTAATGCCGATTCAAGCATGTAACCCGATATTCGAGTGTCTTTCCCTATTAAAACTTTATGGGTGCCTCTACTCGCTAATACTTTACCCGCTGCATAACCTAACCTCATAACAAACTCTGGGGATATAGGATATTGCCCGACTAAACCGCGAACACCGTCGGTACCAAAATATTTTCTCTCAGACATATTTATTCCTGCCAAGTTATAACACTTGAGTTAGCAAAACTGCTTAGTTGCTTGTAAAACTTTTATAGCATCCATGGTTTCTTTTACATCATGCACGCGTAATATTTGAGCCCCTTGTTCAAGGGCAATAATTGCCGTAGTTAAACTGCCAGCTAAGCGTTGTTCAACACTACAATTCAATAGGTTACCTATCATAGATTTACGAGAAGTCCCACTCAATATAGGTAATTTAAATGCGTGAAATTCTGATAATTTGGCTAACAATTGATAATTTTGTTCGAGTGTTTTTCCAAACCCAAACCCCAAATCTAATATCAATCGTTTTTTTACAATACCCGCTTTCTCGCAGCAATCAATACGTTGTTGAAAAAAAGCTTTTATATCGTTAACTAAATGATTATATTGCGGCGCTGTTTGCATACTTCTAGGTAAGCCTTGCATATGCATGATACAAACAGGAATATCACTTTGTGCTAATACAGTTAAACAACCTTTATTTTGCAATGCACGCACATCGTTAATAAGCCCTGCGCCATACTCTATAGCTGCACTCATAACGGTAGCTTTACTGGTATCAATAGATACAATAACATCAAAGCGTTGCTTTATTGCTTTTAACACAGGAATAACACGATTTAGTTCATCTTGTTCGCTAACATTTTCTGCGCCAGGACGCGTTGATTCACCACCAATATCAATAATACTAGCGCCATCATTAAGCATTTGTTCAACTTGCTTTAATGCATTATCGATATGTATGAACTTTCCGCCATCCGAAAAGGAGTCTGGTGTTACATTTAAAATCCCCATCACTTGTGGTGAGGTTAAATCTAATGTCTTATCCTTACAGTTTACATAGTGCAACATAGGCTTTTAGATAATAATATTATTATAAAACAAAGCCTCGCATAACGAGGCTAAAACAAATAATTAATCGGTAATTTATTTCGCTGGCATATCATCAGGGGTATTTAAATCAGGTTTAACATCTGGCGTAACTTTTTTCTCAGTATTACTAGACGAATTAGGACCTTTTGGATCTGATTTTTTCTTTTCACTAGGATCTGCCGGTGGACGAACTTCACGGCGTGCCATTAAATCATCTATTTGACTCGCATCAATAGTTTCATAAGTCATTAAAGCGTCTTTCATGGTATGTAAAACATCCATATTTTCTTTTAATAACATTTCTGCACGTTGGTAATTACGATTTAAAAATGACTTAACTTCTTCATCGATCATTTTTGCGGTATCGTCTGACATATGTAAATTTTTAGCCGATGTACGACCTAAAAATACTTCACCTTCTTCTTCAGCATAAAGCATAGGTCCCATTTTTTCAGACAAGCCCCATTGCGTTACCATTTTACGTGCAATATCCGTTGCCCGTTCAATATCATTTGAAGCACCAGTCGAAACCTTATCACTACCATAAATAATATCTTCGGCAATACGACCGCCATAAAGTGATGAAATCATGCTCTCTAAATGTTGTTTAGTGTTGCTAAGTCTATCTTGTTCCGGCAAATACATAGTTACCCCTAACGCACGACCACGCGGGATAATACTTACTTTATAGACAGGGTCATGATCTGGCACTAAGCGACCAATAATGGCATGCCCAGCTTCATGGTAAGCGGTCATTTCTTTTTCTTTATCGCTCATCACCATAGAACGACGTTCTGAGCCCATCATTATTTTGTCTTTAGCTTTATCAAACTCGCTCATTGACACTAATTTACGCATTCCACGCGCGGCAAACAATGCGGCTTCGTTCACTAAATTAGCTAAATCTGCCCCTGAAAATCCCGGTGTACCACGCGCGATAACCGATGCTTTTACATCATCAGCAAGCGGAACTTTACGCATATGCACTTTTAAAATTTGTTCACGTCCACGAACATCTGGTAAACCAACGGTTACTTGACGATCAAAACGACCAGGACGCAATAACGCAGGGTCAAGTACATCAGGTCGGTTAGTTGCAGCAATAACAATCACACCTTCATTACCTTCAAAACCATCCATTTCAACTAGCATTTGATTTAGTGTTTGTTCACGCTCATCGTGTCCGCCACCTAAACCAGCACCACGTTGGCGGCCTACAGCATCAATTTCATCAATAAAAATAATACAAGGAGCTGCTTTTTTCGCTTGTTCGAACATGTCGCGTACTCGAGAAGCACCAACACCTACAAACATTTCAACAAAATCTGAACCTGAAATTGTAAAAAATGGGACTTTCGCTTCACCTGCGATAGCTTTAGCTAAGAGCGTTTTACCTGTACCCGGTTGACCCACTAATAAAATACCTGAAGGAATTCGACCACCTAACTTTTGAAATTTAGATGGCTCTCTTAAGTAATCAACCAATTCTGATACTTCTTCCTTTGCTTCATCACAACCAGCAACATCAGCAAAAGTAGTTTTAATTTGATCTTCACCTAACTGGCGTGCTTTAGATTTACCGAACGACATTGCGCCTTTTCCACCGCCGCCTTGCATTTGACGCATGAAAAATATCCAAACGCCAATTAAAAGTAACATTGGGAACCATGAAATAAGAATATTGGCTAAAAAGCTTTGTTCTTCAGGTTTTTTACCTGAGGCAGAAACACCTTGCTTTAATAAATCATTAATTAAATCTTCATCCCAAATACCTGGAATAATAGTAGTAAAACTAGCTCCACTACGTTTAGTGCCTTGAATAACACCGCTATTTCTATCAACAACAACATCTCTTACTTGTCCTTGACGAACATCCGTAATAAAAGTGGTGTAATCAATTTGTTGTTCGTTAGTATTATTAGGAGCAAAGCTCTGAAATACTGCCATAAGTACTACGGCTATTACTAACCATAAAATAAGATTTTTTGCCATATCACTCAACTTAATGACCTCTGTTATTCGTGAAAAAGTTTAAAATTTCGATGTGAATTTATATTAAAACATTACAATTTAAAATTATAACGCTTAATTTACTATAATTTAATAGTAGTAGCTACTTAAAGCCGACTACAACTTGTTGCAAGTTGTTACTAATATCTACTTAAACCCCGTCGCGACAATATAAACTTCTCGCGATCTTGCTCTTGACGATTCAGGTTTCCGCGTTTTAACAACGTTAAAAACTTGCTTAACGGCTTTCATAAACTGTTCAAAACCTTCTCCTTGAAATACTTTAACTACAAAAGCACCATTTTTCTTTAATACTTGATCACACATATCTAACGCTAATTCAACCAAATACATGCTACGTGCCGAGTCAGCGCTTTCGTTACCAGTCATATTCGCCGCCATATCAGACATTACTACATCAATTTGTCTTAAGCTTTGACTACCACCAATTTTTGTTAATAAAGCATTCAGAACAGCATCTTCTCGAAAATCACCTTGCAAAAAATCAACACCCGCTAGAGGATCCATAGCGAGAATATCACAGGCAACCACTTGGCCTTTATCGCCAACAACTTTCGCTGCGTATTCAGACCATCCTCCTGGAGCGGCTCCCAAATCGACTACTTTCATACCCAGTTTTAACAATTTATCTTTGGTATTAATTTCTTCGAGCTTAAATACAGCTCTAGAGCGTAAACCTAATCGTTGGGCTTTTTTTACATATTCATCGTCGAAATGTTCCTGCATCCAACGAGCGCTACTAGTGGTTAACTTCTTTTTGCTCATAAAAGGTATAAATTTATGTATAAAAATGGATATTAATATCAGGATGGGGGTAAAATAGCGCTAATTCAAGCTAACTTGTAACGAAATTTATAAATGATATTAAATAAAAAACAAATCCAGCATTTAAAAGGGGTGGCTCATCCTTTAAAACCAATCGTTCTACTGGGTAATAATGGTTTAACTGAAGCTGTGATTGCAGAAATTGATTATGCACTAGGTCATCATGAATTAATCAAAGTAAAAATTCCAACTGATGATCGTGAAAATAAAGCATTAATTGTTGAGGCCATCTGTCGAGAAACAAACGCAACTAAAATTCAAGTCATTGGTAAAACATTAATCATTTATCGCCAAAGTGAAGAAAAGAAAATTAAAATTCCTAAAGTGTAATTGATTTTTTATCCGATATTATTAATATTACTTAATCTATTATTTAAGTAGAAGATCAAATTAATATTTTTGATTTTGTCATACTGCTTTTCCTTAGTATGGCAAATATTCTATTATGGATAATAATGTAATTCTAAGGTATTAAGCGTTGTCACCCTGAACTTGTTTCAGGATCTAAAAAGGCTAGATAAATATCTAACCTTTTTATTATTTATCAATGTTAGTTTCTAAACTATTTATGCTCTACCGAAATAATTTCATATTCAACTGTGCCACCCGGTGTTTTTATTTCTACTTCACTGTCAACAGTTTTACCAATTAAGCCTCGAGCAATTGGAGAGCTTACTGAAATACGATTTTGCTTAATATCAGCTTCATCGTCACCAACAATTTGATAAATTACTTCTACATCTGTATCAATATTTAATAAGGTAACCGTAACACCAAAAATCACCTTACCTGTATTAGGTATTTTTACTATATCAATAACTTGTGCATTACCTAACTTACCTTCGATGTCTTGAATACGGCCTTCGCAAAAGCCCTGTTCTTCACGCGCAGCGTGATATTCAGCATTTTCTTTTAAATCACCATGCTCTCGTGCCTCGGCAATCGATGCAACAATTTCTGGGCGCTTTACGGTTTTTAGGTATTGTAACTCTACACGTAGTGCTTCTGCACCTTGGACTGTCATAGGATATTGATTCATTTTACTCTTCTTTTTGCTTTTTCTTAATTAACTATTCTTTAAAATAATAAAGGTGGCCGATCGCCACCTTTATGTTCAATTTGAGTATTACTAGTATTTTACACCACTTAAAAATAAATATCTGCTTAAGTTATTAATGACACTTTTTATGCAACTCTTGAATAGATGTCACGATATTTCTATCGTCTGCAGCATGCGCTTGGCAGGCAGCAAAGGCAGCATTCAATGTTGTAGTATAAGCCACTTTATAACGTAATGCACCGCCGCGTAATACTTTTGAATCTTCAATCGCTTTACGACCTTCGGTAGTGTTAATAATGTAACTGTACTCACTATTTTTAATTCTATCAAGAATATGTGGACGCCCCTCATGTACTTTATTCACTAAGCGAGCGGGGATATTGGCTTCACCTAAGACAATGGCTGTACCATGCGTAGCGTCAATTTGATAACCTAAAGCAACCATCTGTTTAGCTAAATCAACTACTCGCTCTTTATCACTGTTACGTACTGAAATAAGTGCACGACCTGATTTAGGTACTGAAACGCCTGCTCCCAAATTTGCTTTAGCATAAGCTTCTTCAAAAGTATCACCAACGCCCATAACTTCACCTGTAGAGCGCATTTCAGGACCGACTAGCGGATCACTACCATGAAATTTATCAAATGGAATGACAACTTCTTTTACAGAGAAAAATGGTGGAATAATTTCTTTAGTGATACCTTGCTCGGTCAATGATTTACCCGCCATAACACGAGCACCAACTTTAGCTAAAGGCACAGCCGTTGCTTTGGAAACAAATGGAATAGTACGTGCGGCACGCGGGTTAACTTCAATTAAATAAACTTTATCATCTTTTACTGCCATTTGCGTATTCATTAAGCCATTAACACCTAATTCAAACGCTAAATCGGTTACCTGCTTGCGCATGACATCTTGTATCTCTTGGCTTAAGCTGTAAGCAGGTAGAGAACATGCAGAATCACCTGAGTGAACACCTGCTTGTTCAATATGCTGCATAATGCCGCCAATAACGACGTCGGTACCATCACACACCAAATCAATATCAACTTCAATGGCATCGTCTAGGAAGTGATCAAGTAATACTGGAGAGTCGTTAGAAACACTTACCGCTTCAGTCATATAACGACGTAAATCAGCTAAGTCGTATACGATTTCCATCGCACGACCACCTAATACATAAGATGGGCGTACAACGAGAGGAAAACCAATCGCTTCAGCCTTTGCCATTGCTTCATCGATTGATGTAACTGTAGCATTTTCTGGTTGTAGTAAGCCTAAACGGTCAACGGCCTGTTGAAAACGTTCTCTGTCTTCAGCACGGTCAATTGCATCAGGGGATGTGCCAATAATAGGCACCCCTGCAGCTTCTAAAGCGCGAGCTAATTTGAGTGGTGTTTGACCACCGTATTGCACAATAACACCCTTGGGTTTTTCAACGCGAACAATTTCAAGCACATCTTCAAAGGTAATCGATTCAAAATATAATCTGTCTGATGTATCATAATCTGTAGAAACCGTTTCAGGATTACAGTTAACCATAATGGTTTCGAAGCCGTCTTCACGTAGGGCCAAAGCTGCATGTACACAACAGTAATCAAACTCGATACCTTGACCAATTCGATTAGGCCCACCACCTAAAATCATAATAGATTCTTTATCGGTAGGATTCGATTCACATTCTTCATCGTAAGTTGAATACATATAAGCAGTGTCTGAACTAAATTCTGCGGCACACGTATCAACACGTTTGTATACGGGGAAAATTTCGGCATTATGGCGTTTTTTACGAATTTCAGCTTCACTTACACCAATGACATCAGCAATACGCGCATCAGAAAAGCCTTTACGCTTTAATTGGCGTAAATAATCATCATTTAGGCCAGCCATACCAGAGTCAATAAGGTTAGCTTCTTCTAAAATAATGTCTTCAATTTGAACTAAGAACCAACGATCAATGTTAGTTAACCGGAAGATATCTTCAACCGTTAATCCTAAACGAAATGCATCAGCAATATACCAAATACGATCACAACCCGCTTCTTGCAGTTCATGCATTATTTTGGTTTTTGCGCCTGGTTTAGTAATATCTACAATGGGATCAAAACCATTGACGCCTACTTCTAAACCTCGTAATGCTTTTTGCATTGACTCTTGTTGATTACGGCCAATTGCCATAACTTCACCCACTGATTTCATTTGAGTCGTTAATCGATCTTCAGAACCTGCAAATTTTTCAAAATTAAAGCGTGGAATTTTAGTCACAACATAGTCAATTGTTGGTTCAAAAGACGCGGGTGTTTTTCCACCCGTAATATCATTAGTTAGTTCGTCTAACGTATAACCTATTGCTAATTTAGCCGCAATTTTAGCGATGGGGAAACCCGTAGCTTTTGATGCTAATGCTGACGATCGCGATACGCGAGGGTTCATTTCAATAATAACCATACGACCAGTATCAGGACAGACACCAAACTGTACATTTGAACCGCCTGTTTCTACCCCAATTTCACGTAATACTGCAAGCGAGGCGTTACGCATGATTTGATATTCTTTATCGGTTAACGTTTGCGCAGGTGCTACGGTAATAGAATCGCCAGTGTGGATCCCCATAGGATCGAAGTTTTCAATTGAACAAATAATAATACAGTTATCATTTTTGTCCCGTACCACTTCCATTTCGTATTCTTTCCAACCAATTAATGATTCATCAATCAATAATTCTGATGTCGGTGATAAGTCTAAACCACGCGTACAAATTTCATCAAATTCTTCAATGTTATAAGCGATACCACCACCAGTTCCACCCATGGTAAATGATGGTCGAATAATACAAGGAAAACCTAAGTTTTTACTCGCCGCATGTGCCTCTGCAATAGTATGAACAATTTCTGCGCGCGGTGTGTCTAAACCAATGCTTTTCATTGCTTTATCAAAGCGGCTTCGATCTTCAGCTTTATCAATCGCATCGGCAGTGGCGCCGATCATTTCAACATTAAATTCTTTTAATACGCCCTTTGCTTCAAGTTCAAGTGCACAATTTAATGCCGTTTGTCCACCCATTGTCGGCAAAATGGCACAAGGTCGTTCTTTTTCAATGATTTTACGAACAACTTCCCAATGAATTGGCTCAATGTAGGTTGCATCAGCCATTTCTGGATCGGTCATAATGGTGGCAGGGTTAGAGTTAACTAAAACAACTCGATAACCTTCTTCACGTAATGCTTTACATGCTTGTGCGCCAGAATAATCAAACTCACAAGCTTGACCAATAACAATAGGCCCTGCGCCTAAAATAAGAATGCTTTTAAGGTCGGTACGTTTTGGCATTTTATCTCTCTCTCTTTTCTTATTTAGGTGGCTTAAGCTTGTTTATCGTTACAATCTTTATATGAACGGATAAGCTCAATAAAATGATCGAACAACGGTGCCGCATCATGTGGTCCGGGACTTGCCTCAGGATGGCCTTGAAAACTAAATGCAGGTTTATCAGTACGATGAATACCTTGTAGTGAGCCATCAAATAAAGACTTATGTGTTACTTTTAAGTTAGAGGGCAAATCGTTTTCATCAACAGCAAAACCATGATTTTGTGATGTGATCATTACCACATCTCGGTCAAAATCTTTAACAGGATGATTAGCACCATGATGACCAAATTTCATTTTGATGGTTTTTGCACCACTGGCTAAACCGAGTAATTGATGGCCTAAACAAATACCAAAAACAGGTATATCTGTTTCTAAAAAAGATTGAATGGCTGAAATTGCATAATCACATGGCTCAGGGTCACCAGGTCCATTTGATAAAAAGATACCATCTGGATTCATGGCTAAAACATCACTGGCTGATGTTTGTGCTGGTACTACGGTTAATTTACAACCTCGGTCAACTAACATACGTAAAATATTACGTTTGGCACCAAAATCGTATGCAACCACATGAAAGCTTAACTTTTCAGGCGAATTTGATAAATCACTATAACCTTCACCAAGAGTCCAGCTTCCCGAAGTCCAAACGTATTGCTCTTTCGTTGAAACAACTTTAGCTAGATCCATTCCTTTTAGACCTGGAAATGCTTTAGCTTCTGTTAATGCTAGAGCTTCATCTAAATCGGCGCCATCTTCAACAGCAATAATACAACCATTTTGCGCGCCTTTCTCACGTAATATACGCGTTAATTTACGTGTATCAATATCACTAATACCCAAGATATTATTGGCAATTAAGTAGTCGCTTAAATTTTGTTCATT
>Ga0316202_10001612_pt1 | contig 16992 bp, 12 predicted proteins | sample 3monrhotite_MG_FD_204934 | JGI IMG/M metagenome (GOLD analysis project Ga0316202, IMG submission 204934) | Microbial mat bacterial communities from mineral coupon in-situ incubated in ocean water Damariscotta River, Maine, United States -... | ecosystem: Environmental > Aquatic > Marine >... | reverse complement strand
TCCGCATTTGAATACGTCATCACGCAGTATCTTCAAAGGTAAGTGTGCTGCGTGTCATTTTGATACAGCCAAAGATCAGGTGAAAGGGCCGCAGATTTATGCTGCCGTTTGCAGTATGTGCCATGGTGATAAAGGGCAGGGGGCAGCAGCGCCATCGCTAATTCACCACAACGATGTTGATGTGCTGGCTCTATTGATTGCTAAAGGTACAGGGTCACAACACATGCCGGGGTTTGCTTTGCATCAGGGAGGACCGTTGACTGATGAGCAGATAACAGCACTGAGTGAATGGTTATCTGTACTGGACGAAACGGCTCAATAAAGGTAGAAAGCCACCACTCAAATTAGGGAGTTTTTTCATGAAAAAAGATACAGTTATTGCACCATCCATTTTATCGGCCGATTTTGCCCGTCTGGGTGAAGAGATTAAGGCTATTGATGACGGTGGTTGCGATTGGATTCACTTTGATGTGATGGATGGTTCATTTGTGCCACCGATTACTATTGGCGATAATATCTGTAAGGCGATCCGTTCTTATACTGATAAGCCGATTGATGTGCATTTGATGGTGAATCATCCGGACACACAGGTGGAAGCGTTTGCTAAAGCTGGTGCCGATATTATTACCGTACATCAGGAAGCATGTGTACACCTGGAACGTACGTTGCAGTTGATCCGCTCGTACGGCTTAAAAGCCGGTGTGAGTTTGAATCCTTCAACACCTGTTTCTACCATTAAAAATGTACTGCACTGCACTGATCTGGTGTTGCTGATGAGTGTGAATCCGGGTTATGGTGGACAGTCATATATTCACGCCGTTACAGATAAGATTCGTGAAGCACGTAAGATGCTTGATGATGCAGGTTCAGATGCATGGCTGGAAGTTGATGGCGGTGTGAATATCAAAACAGTTGAAGAGGTTGCAGCAGCAGGTGCAGATGCGCTGGTAGCTGGTTCTGCAGTGTATGGTGCAGATGATTATGCCAAAGCAATTAAAGATATCAGGGATCTTGCTAATAACGCGTCTTAAAAGTTAACCAGGGACGTATAGCTACAGCGCAATAGTTGACCATCAACATTGGCGCTGCTAGCTATGCGACCTTGTTTTTATGTAAGAAACACAATCAGAGGGGGGAATAACTATGACAGATCAAGCAAATCAGTCGCGCCGTAACTTTCTTTACGTTGCAGCGGGTGGTTTAGGAGCTGTTGCTGCAGGTGGTATGGTAGTACCGTTTATCGGTAGCATGTTGCCAGCTGCAGATACGCTGGCTGCATCAAAAACAGAGTTCGATGTATCAACCGTTGTACCAGGGCAACTGGTAACTATCCAGTGGCAGGGTAAACCGGTATTCGTTCTGAACCGCACAGCAGAGCTTCTAAAACAAGTCGATGGCCATGATGATATACTCAAAGATGCCGATTCGAAGGCTATTGATGAAGTGCAGGCAGAGTGGATGGATACACCTGAAAAACGCAAGTATCGTTCTATTAAGCCGGAGTACTTGATTGTTGTAGCCAGCTGCACACATCTGGGCTGCATTCCTTTATTTAAACCTACACCTGGTCGTAAGGACTGGGGTGATTCTGTGCCGGAAGATTGGGCTGGTGGATGGCATTGCCCATGTCACGGTTCTTTGTATGACCTTTCCGCACGTGTTGCGAATGGTTCTCCAGCGCCACACAATTTACATGTGATGAAATATTCATATAAAACCGACACTACTGTAGTGATCGGATAATTCAGGGGGAGGGAAAAGTGATAGAAAAATTAATGAAAACACAACTGTTCGCCTGGGTTGACAGGCGTACAGGTGCTGAGGCAATTATTAAGTCTCAGCTAACTGAATACCCGGCTCCAAAGAACTTGAACTATATGTGGAACTTTGGTTCATTGGCTTTGCTGATGCTGGTACTCCAGATTGTTACCGGTATTTTCCTGGTGATGTATTATAAACCATCGGCTGAAGCTACATTCGGTGGTTTTACGGTCGCCTTTGATTCGGTTGAACGTATTATGCGTGATATCAACTTTGGTTGGCTCATTCGTTATATGCATGCTGTTGGTGCATCGATGTTCTTCTTTGTGGTCTATCTGCATATGGGACGTGGTATGTATTACGGTTCATTTAAAGAGCCGCGTGAATTGTTATGGATTATCGGTGTTGTGATTCTGCTGATTATGCAGGGCGCAGCGTTCTTCGGATATCTGCTACCTTGGGGTCAGATGTCATTCTGGGGCGCAACGGTAATTACCAATCTGTTTGGAGCTATTCCAGTGTTGGGTGACTTTGTTACGCAACTGTTGGTAGGTGGTTTTGCTATTGGTGATCCGACCTTGAACCGCTTCTTCTCATTGCATTATCTATTCCCATTGTTGTTGGTGGCTATTGTTGGTGGTCATGTGCATGCATTGCATGTTGTACATTCCAATAATCCGGATGGTATTGATCTGCATAAACCTGAAGAGATGATTCCTTTCCATCCGTACTATACGATTAAAGACGCATTCGGTGTGGCATTCTTCTTAACTATCTATGCTTACATTGTATTCTTTAATCCACAGTTCGCTGGTTACTTCATCGAAGTGGATAACTATGTGCCTGCTAATAACCTGTCGACACCTGCTCATATTGCGCCGGTTTGGTACTTAACACCTTGGTACACCATCTTGCGTTCGTTTGAATCCAAGTTGATCGGTGTGTTGGCAATGGGTGGCTCTCTAGCGATCCTGTTCTTGTTGCCATTCTTGTGTAAATCAGCGGTGCGCTCAGCGCGTTTCCGTCCGGTCTACCAGATCATGGTGATCATGTTCTTTATCGATGTAATTATACTGGGATATTGTGGTCATTCCGCACCAACACCAACGCTTAAAATAGTAGGCCAGCTATCTACCGCTTACTACTTCCTGTTCTTCGTGGCTCTGCCGTTTTTACCGAAGTTCGAGAAGACCAAGCCTGTGCCGGAGGGGATTTGATATGAAACTGACTAACACATTGATGGCAATTGCTGCCATAGCTGTGATGGGTTTTTCAACATCTGCAATGGCCAGTGGTGGCGGTGCTCATCTCAAACATGCTGAAATTGATGTCACCAATCAGGAGCAACTTCGTCGTGGACTAACAGTGTTTACTGATGTCTGCATGGGTTGTCACTCTGCCAAATACATCACATATCGTGGTTTGATGGCTTATCCAGAGCTTGGTCTGACACGCGAAGAGGTTGATGAATTGCGTGGAGACAGGTCTTTGATGAGTGGTATGATTTCGGATATGACTCCTGAAGATGCAACATCATCTTATGGTAAGTATCCACCGGATCTGTCACTGATCGTACCGGGTCGTCGTGGTGGTGCGGATTATGTTTACTCATTGATGACTGGCTTTGAACATGATCCTGCTGGCAAGGTTCCTGATGGAAACTACAATGCTGTTTACCCTGGTAATCGTATTGCCATGCCGGATCCACTGTCATGGTTAGATCATGATGAAGCGGATACTGCTGAACTGGAGCAACAGGCACATGATGTTTCCGCATTTTTGGCATTCATTGGTGATCCGCATCAGAACGAACGTCGTGCTATTGGTTGTTGGGTAGTTGGTTTCTTGCTTCTGCTTACGCTAGTGCTGTGGCGCTTGAAAGTTGAAGTATGGAAAGACGTAAAACATTGATCTGATTGATCACTGATATTAAAAGGCTCGCCATACGGCGGGCCTTTTTTTTGTTTTATGATCTGTTCTGTGGTGCTTTACACATTAGCTTTCCTTGACCGAAAAGAAGGTGCTTCGTAGTCTATCCAATCCCTTCACTGGGCTATTACTATTCTTGGAGTTTGTATCCAACTCATGCTTGAATTTGAAAAGATAAAACGCCTTCCACCCTACGTGTTTGCGGCTGTGAACGAGCTTAAAATGGATCTTCGCCATAATGGTGAAGATATTATTGATTTGGGCATGGGGAACCCTGACCAGCCTACACCACAGCATATTGTCGATAAGCTGTGTGAAGCAGCACAGGATGGTCGCAATCACCGTTATTCCATGTCCAAAGGCATCCCTGGTCTGCGTAAGGCCATTTGCGGTTGGTATAAACGTAAGTTTGATGTGGACCTGGACCCTGAGACCGAAGCGATTGCTACCATTGGCTCCAAAGAGGGACTGGCACATCTGGCTGTTGCGATTACTTCACCCGGTGATTTGATACTGACACCGAATCCGGCATATCCGATTCATCCCTATGGTTTCATTATTGCAGGTGCAGATATTCGCCATGTGCCGATGGGCCCTGGTTATGACTATTTTGAAGAAGTGCAGAAGGCTGTTAAAGACTCCTGGCCCAAGCCAAAGATCCTGGTAGTGAATTTCCCATCCAATCCAACAGGTGAAGTGGTTGATCTAGACTTTTATGTGAAGCTGGTTGATTTTGCGAAAGATAATGGTCTGATTGTTATTTCTGATATCGCTTATGCTGAAATCACCTTTGATGGTTACCAGTGCCCTTCAATTTTGCAGGTGCCTGGTGCTAAAGAAGTGGCTGTTGAGTTCTATTCCTTATCCAAAACCTATAATATGCCGGGTTGGCGTATGGGCTTCATGGTGGGTAATAAAGACATTGTAGGAGCTCTGGGTAAAATTAAATCTTATCTGGATTACGGCACCTTTCAGCCTTTGCAGATCGCTGCATGTGCTGCTTTGAATGGCCCTCAGGATTGTGTCGAAGAGATTCGTTTAATGTATCAGTCACGAAGGGATGTGATGATTGATGGTATGCATAAAATGGGCTGGATGGCTGAAAGACCTAAAGCCGGCATGTTTGTCTGGGCAGAAATTCCTGATGAATTTAAAGCGTTAGGCTCATTGGAATTCTCCAAGCGTATGTTGAAAGAGGGCGGTGTGGCTGTCTCTCCAGGCATTGGTTTTGGTGATTATGGTGACGAATATGTGCGTATTGCACTGATTGAGAATGAACATCGAACGCGGCAAGCGCTGCGTGGTATGCGCAAGTTCCTGCACGCCGGCGCATAGGATTTTACCACGAAGGCACGAAGGCACAAAGTTATCTGATACTTGTTTTTATATGAGGTTAATCTTTTCTTTGTGCCTCTATGTCTTTGTGGTTACTGTAAATTGGAGTTGAAATGAGTGAAATAAGAGTTGGATTGCTAGGGTTGGGTACGATTGGTACGGGGGTAGCCCGTATATTGATCGAGCAGCAGGAGTTAATATCACGCAGGCTCGGCAAAACAGTACGTCTGGTTGCCGCAGCTGATCGTGATGTTTCTCATGATCGTGGCCTTGATCTTACAGGTGTACGCCTGTGTGATGATGCCAATGCCGTAGTAACTGCGGATGATGTTGACCTGGTTGTTGAATTGATTGGTGGATATGAACCGGCCCGTACGTTTGTGGCAACGGCACTTGAGCATGGCAAACATGTCGTTACTGCCAATAAAGCACTGGTAGCCAAACATGGCGAAGAGCTCTTCCCATTGGCAGTGAGTAAAGGTGTGGCGATTGGTTTTGAAGCGGCCGTGGGTGGAGGTATTCCTTGCCTGAAAGCACTGCGTGAAGGTTGTGCTGCTAACGCCATTGAATCTGTTTATGGTATTTTAAACGGTACCTGTAACTTCATTTTGACCAAAATGGAAAATGAAGGTGCAGATTATGGCGATGTATTGAAAGAAGCGCAGGAGCTGGGTTACGCTGAAGCTGATCCAACCTTTGATGTTGAAGGCATTGATACGGCGCATAAACTGTCCATTCTGGCTGCTATGGCATTTGGATCCAAGATCAAATTCGATGAAGTGTTTACCGAAGGCATTAGTAAAATTACTGCAGCAGATATCGAATCAGCATCTGAGATGGGATATCGCATCAAGTTGCTTGGTATTGCCAAACCACATGGAGAGAATGGTGTGGTTGAACGTGTTGAGATGCGTGTGCATCCTACTCTGGTACCTGTTGAATCGCAGATTGCGCAGGTGTCTGATTCATACAATGCTGTGCAGGTATCTGGTGATTTTGTTGAACACACATTGTATGTCGGCCGCGGTGCGGGTGAACGCCCAACGGCTTCTGCTGTTGTAGCTGATATTATGGATATTGCACGTGTGGCTCCTGATGGTGTTCAGCACCTGGCACCGCCAATGGGTTATGTGGAAGCTGAACGTCGTGAATTAGAGACATTGCCGGTAGCGGATATTCAGTGTGAATATTATTTGCGTCTGATGGTGCAGGATCAGCCTGGTGTCATTGCATCGGTAACCTCCATTCTGGCTGATCATCGAATCAGTTTGGAAGCGTTGAGCCAGAAAGAGCGTCATGCATGTCATGCAGTACCTATTGTTATGTTAACCCATGAAACAACTGAAGGTAATTTACAGGCTGCGATCAGCCGTATTATTAGCTTGAAAGCAGTTGAAGAAGATGTGTTGATTCTACGTAAAGAATCAGCCGTAGCTTAAGGAATTATTATGCCTAGATATGAAGGAATTATTAACCGTTACCGTGCTTTTTTGCCAATAGGAAAAGATGATTCGGTAATCACCCTGTATGAAGGGAATACTCCACTGCATGAGTCGCTTAATCTGCGTAATGCCATTAATCCTGAACTGAATATTTTTCTGAAATTTGAAGGTTTGAATCCAACCGGATCATTCAAGGATCGTGGTATGACTATGGCTGTGACGCAGGCGTATAATGCAGGCTCACGCAAGATTATCTGTGCCTCCACAGGTAATACATCCGCATCTGCTGCTGCCTATGCTGCCAACTCCGGCATGGAAGCATATGTGCTGATTCCCGATGGCAAAATTGCGCTGGGTAAAATGAGCCAGGGCATGCGTTATGGTGCCAAGGTGATTCAGATCCGCGGTAACTTTGATGATGCGTTGGAATTGGTGCGCGAAATCTCTGCTGATGGCTCTATCTCTTTAGTTAACTCGGTCAATCCATACCGCATTCAGGGTCAGAAAACCGCCTCTTTTGAGATTGTGGATGAACTCGGTTTTGCACCTGATTTCCATGCTTTACCTGTTGGTAATGCAGGAAACATCACTGCTTACTGGATGGGTTATAAAGAGTATGCCGAGAAGCGTATCTCTAAAACGCTACCTAAGATGCTCGGCTTTCAGGCTGCCGGTGCGGCACCGATTGTACTTGGCCACCCGATTGAGAACCCTGAGACGATTGCTACAGCAATCCGTATTGGTAAACCTGCATCGTGGAAACAGGCAGAAGCTGCGCGTGATGAGTCCGGTGGTGTCATAGATGCTGTGACTGATGAGGAGATTTTGGAAGCCTACAACATGTTGGCCTGTCTAGAGGGTGTGTTCTGTGAACCTGCATCTGCAGCTTCAGTAGCTGGTATTATCAAGTTGAATAAAGCTGGTTATTTTCAGCCAGGCCAGAGCATTGTCTGTACATTGACAGGAAATGGCCTGAAGGATCCGGATACAGCCATGATGGGCATTCCGACACCGGTTACTATTGATGCTACCGAGGACGCTGTACGCAGGGCTCTTGATTCATAAAGCAGATCGAAGTATGTCTGCTTCATCCCTGATTGTAAGTCAGGCTTTGTTAGAACATCAGGATGGAGTATCGCTCCATCCTGATCTTTTTTTATGGGAAAAAAGACTCTCCGGATATCGACAAACATGGTTTAAGTGCAGCGATAAAAATCCGCTAGGCTGGTATGCAGCACTCTCGGCATGCCCGGCGTCGGCCCTGTTATCTGAGAAGTGTTCTACTATTCCTGAGGATACACTCCAGTGTTGGGTGGTCTCGCCATATCATGCCCAACTGGTGCGCCATATGGTGCGCGTTCACCCTGAAGGTCTGTTTGCATGGTCAGCTGAAGATGCCCGATACCTTTGTGAGTCCCTGAATCCGCTCATCGCTGATGATGGTATGACGATGATTGCGATCGGTGCTGCGCTGTTACTCTGCTGCTGTGAACCCATACAGGCCTACCCGCAGGGCTTTGGTGCGATATCGGGTAAAATGCTACCGGACCGTCATCATGAAGGTGAAGATGGTGGTCGTCTGAATCGGCTCCTGTCCGAGATTCAGATGTTGCTGTTTCAACGCCCATCAATTGTAAGGCAAAAGCGTGGTGAGGTGGATGTAAGCGGTATCTGGTTATGGGGTCCGGTTGATATGCAGGTTGATTTGAAGGCCGACCTGAAAACTGATCAGAAGATTGCTAGCGGTACATCTGCCAATAAACAGTTCGCTGTTGCAACCCGCAACCCTATCTTACAATCTATTGTCGAGCCCAGAGATGCTGATCTGATTATTACGGAATCAGAACGTATGCATGAGCTGTTGCAACAGGATGAAGCACTGCCCAACACTATTGTGTTGTCTGGAGAGGGGCATGCCGTGTTATTGAAACGTTCAATTTTACCGGGCTTTACTCAAGGTAGATGGAAATCGAAATTCAAACTTGATGCACTGAAACCTGAATCGATACTCTTGGCTGATCTTGTGAGTCATCTTTAGATGCCGCAGCTGCATTCAAAAGGCTTGCCTGCTGGTAGAAGTGCTAAGGGAAAGTCACTGGTTTGGCGGCATGCTCCGTTGTGTGCAGATGACCCTGTAAGTGCGTGGCATGGTTTGCTTGAAGCCAGAGGTTTAAAAGAGGCTGATGCATTCTTTTCACCGCGTTTGGCTGACCTGCCTGACCCATTCCTTATGTTGGATATGGAGAAAGCGGCGAATCGTATAGTCGCAGCAGTTCAGCGCAGTGAAAAAATACATGTCTTCGGAGATTTCGATGCCGATGGTGTGAACGGCACCGCGATATTGGTTGAAGCCCTGAGAGCAGCAGGTGCAACTGTTACATATTCCATTCCACACCGTGCCGATGAAGGACATGGCATTGGTGTGCAACCGGTGCGCATGGCAGTGGATGATGGAGCTAAACTGGGCTTAAGTGTGGATACGGGTACCACATGTTTTGATGCATGTGATGAGGCTAAGAAACTCGATTTTGATTTGATTGTCAGTGATCATCATCTACCAGATAGTAAGCTGCCCAATGCATTTGCCTTGCTGAACCCTGCCCGTGAAACGTGTGGTTTCGCAGACAGAAAACTGTGCGGTACAGGTGTCGCTTTTTTTCTATTGATGGCGGTATGGAAAAAGCTTACTGAACAACAGCTTCGTCCTGACTTTGATCTGCGTCTGTTGCTGGACCGAGTAGCGGTTGCAACGATTGCTGATGTGATGGACCTGGTCGGTGTGAATCGGGTTTTGGTTTACCATGGTCTACAGAGACTCAACAGTGATCCATCTGTTGGTATGAAAGCTTTAATGACGATTGCCAAGGTTAAAAAAGCCGCGACAGCGGAAACCATTGGTTTTTATCTGGCTCCGCGCATTAATGCCGCTGGTCGTTTACAACATGGAGAAGCCGCCATGCGTATGCTCTCCACCAATGATGCTGATGAGGCTGCCATGTTGGCAGAAGAGCTTGATGCGACCAATAAAGAGCGCCGCAAGGTTGAAATTGAGGTATTAAAGCAGGCTGAGCTAAAGTTGGGCGATTCAGACATCTTGGCTGTGTACGATGAATGCTGGCACGCAGGTGTGGTGGGGTTGGTCGCAGGCCGATTAGCCAGAAAACATGGCAGACCAGCCGCTGTAGGTTTTGTCACACCGGATGGTGTGGTGCGCGTATCATTGCGGGGGATGCCCGGGTTTCATATTGGCAAGCTGTTAAATGCGTGTAGTGGGCATCTGGAGGGCTTTGGTGGCCATGCTGGTGCTGGTGGTGGTGGTATCAAAGCAGGGCAGTGGCATGCATTTATCAAAACGTTCGCTGCATGCATTGAAGATCAATCCAAACATGTATCTGATCATTTAAGAGTGGAGATTGATGGTGTCCTTGGTTTGGGGTGCATGCATATCGCTTTAGCAGATCGCCTGGCGCGCTTTGAACCTGTAGGTCGTGGTAATAGTGCTTGTGCATGGCTACTTGAAAATGTGCATATTGCAGATCGGCGAGATTTGAAAGGTGGGGTGGTGCGTTTAAAGTTGACTGATGGCAGCCGCTGGATTGATGGTATTGTATTTGGTGCAGGTGCGATCTCCGATGATATTCAACCGGGTTTAACGGTTTCGGTAGTTGGCCAGTTACAAAAAGATGATTACCGTGGTAATGGCGCTGTACAGTTTGTTGTAGAGGATGTTATTTCTCGATCTGAGGAATAAGCCTGGACGCTGACTGGTATTGTTGTGGTTGATGCGGAGTGCTACGCAAACTGCACTCTGATTTTCAGTTCTGCTTATTGAGCATGGATTTAATGTTCTTCAGTTGTTCTGCAATAGTATCGGCTGGAACAGGTGGGCTGGAGAGAAAACCAAGCATGCCATCAGAATCATGTTCACGTAAAAATTGTAATTGATCATCGGTTTCCACACCTTCAGCTACCACTTGATGATTTAGAATATGGCCCATCGAAATGATCGCATTGGCAATTTGGCCACTGTCATTGTCCTGGACTATTTGATGAATAAGTGATCGATTCATCTTCAATTCGTGTATAGGCATGGACTTTAGCGATTGCAGTGAGAAGAAACCGGCGCCGAAATTATCTATGGTAATTTTAACCCCCAATGCATCAAGTGCATTCATTGACATTAATACAGCAGAAGTATGTTGCATCAAATCATTTTCACTGATTTCAAGTTGCAGCATGTCGGCATCAAGATGGTTGTCACTTAGGATCTGCGCAACGAGTTCGCAGAAATCAGCATGTCTTAGCTGTTCGGCTGACACATTGACCGACACAGGCACGATTGGCAGTCCCTGATCCCTCCAACTCCTGTTTTGGGCGCAGGCATGTCGCAATACCCACTCGCCAATCGGTACAATAAGCCCTGTTTTATTTGCCAGTGGCAGAAACTGATCGGGTAAAATTATACCATTCTCGCCATTGTTCCATCGTAACAGTGCATGGGTGCCAGTGATTAAACCGTCTTTCAGATCAACTTTGGGTTGGTAATAAATGAGTAATTCATCGTTTGAAATAGCCTGGCGCAGTGCTTTTTCCAGTTTTAACTCTTTATTGATTTCGTTGGATACCCTTGAGTCTTGATCTCGGTAGATGCAGTATCGATTGCGTCCAAGCTCTTTGGCATGATACATAGCATCATCAGCGAGCCTCATGATGGTTTCCGCATTTCGGTTATTATGAGTGTTCAAATTGATACCAATACTGACACCCAGTATATACTGGCTATTTTTAAGCAGCATTGGCTGCTGAATAAGATCAATGACCTTTTCCGCTATCTTGCAGGCAGAATCTTCCGATTCAATTTCACCGAGAATAATACTGAATTCATCACCACCGAGTCTGGCTACCGTATCGGTCTCGCGTATGCAGTGTTGGAGCCTTCTCGCGACCTCTATGAGTGCTTTGTCTCCCCATTCATGACCAAGATCATCATTGATGGGTTTAAAGTAGTCCAGATCCATGAATAGTACGGCCATTTTTGTTTTATTACGGTGTGATTGAGCAATGGCCTGTTTCAGACGATCATAATAAAGACTGCGGTTTGGCAAGCCCGTGAGCAGATCGGTATATGCCATCTCTCTGATCTTCTCTTCGCGATGTTTGTGCTCGGTGATATCGGCGAGAAAGCCCATGAACTCCAGCTTGCCATGCCGGTTTTTTTCTAACCTTATTTCATCGCCTACCCAGAAATAGTGGCCATCTTTATGCTGAAAACGGTATTCAAACCGATTGCTGCCATGCTCCAGAGCACGCTGAAGCTCTATTTTGACATGCTCAATGTCATCCGGGTGCACACACTCAAGACGGAAAGCTGGATTATTGGTAAATGCTTCAGCGTCATAGTCACACAGGCGTTTGATGTTATCACTGATAAATGTTGTGGCGAAATGGTTAGACACATCTGATGCATAAATAACCGCAGAGGTCGATGCCAGAAGAAAGTTCAATCGTTCATTGGCCATGCGAATTTGTTGTTCATTTTCCTGCAAGCGTTGGTGCATAGCTTGAAAGTCTTGTAGCCGCTGATTCTCTTGTTTTATAGCATGATAATCCAGCCAGTGTTTAACACTGTGAATCAGTTCATGCGGGTTGATTGGTTTTTCAAGGTATTCTACTGCACCCTGACGCAGTGCTTCGATAGTACTTTTTTTGTCGGCATAACCGGACATCATGATAACGGGGCAGCTTGGATGGTGTTTACGCAGGTAGGCAAGCACATCAAGGCCGGACTTTCCTTCGAGTTTTACGTCAAGTAAGGCAAGATTAAAGGATGAATCTATCTGTTCGATAGCCTGATCATAGCTGTTTGCCTTGCACACAATAAATCCTGCATTCTCAAGGAATTCAGCATACAGATCCCTGAGTTGTTTATAGTCATCAACAATGAGGATTTTAGATGGATGCATGTGTTCCTCCCCAGTTTCAGCATATGAAGGTCTTACAGTGGCTACATCAGCAATAATTGTGAGAAAAATGACACAATTATTATTAATCATAGCAGGGATTTAGACAGACAACAAATGTGACTTGGTATGGATGCTGAGTGAATCAAATAAAAAAGCCCTCCGGGTGGAGGGCTTTGCAAATAATACTAAAGAGTTTTAATTAGTCAGGAGTTGATCGTGACTGATCTCCATCTTATTGCTATGGCGCATGCGTTTATTCATGGCTCTTTTTAACCGTTTTTTCTCCTGAGTGTGCCATTGATGCATTTTTTTCCACTCTACATTGATGAGTGTGGTCTCCTCAGGCGAGGTGTGCTGGTGTCTTCCTAACATAAGCGTTCTCCTTTTTATGAGCGTGCTTTTATCTTCTCCAAGCAGACTATTTATACCATGAAGAGGGGCTGTTTACAAGTTTATAATAATGCAGTTATCACCAGTAATAGTTTTGTTATTATAATGTTGGGGTGGATATTTAGATTGTTTTGAAATGTGTGAAACAGCCATGTTTTTTTAGAACAAAAAAAGGGGCCGCGAATTGCAGCCCCTTTTTGATTGTTGTACTTATTGAGTGCGTTTAACGGGGCAAGGTAGTTGACCCCATCAGGAATTGATCTACAGCACGTGCACACTGACGCCCTTCACGTATGGCCCAGACAACAAGTGATTGACCACGACGCATATCGCCTGCCGCAAAGACCTTGTCGATGCTGGTTGCGTAATCGGAGTCGTTGGCTGCGACGTTACCACGGCCATCTTTATGCACTCCAAGCTCTTCGAGCATACCTTCATGTACAGGATGAACAAAACCCATCGCCAATGTTACCAGTTGCGCAGGCAGTTCGAATTCAGAACCTTCGATTTCGTTCAGTTTCCACTGTCCATTTTCCTGTATCCACTCAACACGAACACATTCAACAGCCTGAACATTGCCTGCTTCATCACCAATGAAGCGTTTGGTGGAAACCTCCCAGTCACGATCACAACCCTCTTCCTGAGAAGTGGAGGTGCGAAGTTTCATTGGCCAGTTTGGCCATGTGACCAACTTGTTTGGCACCGCTTCCGGTTTTGGCATGATTTCAATCTGGGTTATTGATTCCGCACCATGACGGGCAGAAGTGCCGATACAGTCAGAACCCGTATCGCCACCACCAATGACTACAACATGTTTACCTTCAGCTGATATGAACTCATCTTCAGGGATCTTATCACCAAGTACACGCTGGGTGTTTTTGGTCAGGAATTCCATGGCGTAATGTACGCCTTTAAGTTCACGGCCGGGTACGGGGAGATCACGTGGCTTTTCAGAGCCACCAGTGAGAAGCACTGCATCAAAGCGATTAAGCAGATCTTTTGCATCGACATTATCACCAACCGTTGAATTGATGCGGAATTCCACACCTTCAGCGCGCATCTGAGACATACGACGATCAATGACTGATTTTTCGAATTTGAAGTTAGGAATTCCATAACGCATCAGACCACCGATGCGGTTGTTTTTTTCAAATACAACTACTTCATGACCAACACGAGCCAACTGCTGTGCGGCAGCCATACCTGCAGGTCCTGAGCCGACAACTGCTACGCGTTTGCCAGTTTTGGATGCTGGGATTTGTGGAGTGATCCAACCTGCTTCCCAGCCTTTTTCTACAATAGAGAGTTCGATATTTTTAATGGAAACTGCATCACCAATCAGGCCAACGGTGCAGGCTTCTTCACAAGGGGCAGGGCAGATGCGGCCGGTGAATTCTGGAAAGTTGTTGGTGGAGTGCAATACATCCAGCGCTTCACGCCAGTTGCCATTATATACTGCATCATTCCAGTCAGGGATGATGTTGTTGATCGGGCAGCCGTTATGGCAGAAGGGGATGCCACAATCCATGCAGCGCGCACCTTGTGTGCTCATATCCTCTGGCAGTTTGGAGAACTCTTTAAAATGCGTAAGACGGTCCGCGACAGGCGCATAACTCAGATTCTCACGTGCATGTTCTTTAAATCCGGTAGCCTTACCCATTTGCAGTCTCCTTAGCTTCTGCTGTTTTTTGCGCTTCCATTTCTTCCAGTGCACGACGGTAATCTACCGGAATAACCTTCACGAATTGAGCAATGTAGTCGTTCCAGTTTTCCAGTATCCGTTTACCAACGGCAGAGTTGGTGTAATGCACATGGCGTTTGATGATTGTGCTTAGAATTTTCTGATCATTCTGACTCATCGTATGTTTGATGTTGACGCGACCATGTGTTTCAAGGTCTGCGCCCTGATGATCAAGCTTTTCAAGTGCATCCGCTTCAGACGTGATTGGCTCCAGAGCAACCTGTGCCATATTACAACGGCTCTCGAAGGTACCATCGGCATCAAGTACATAAGCGATGCCGCCAGACATGCCTGCGGCGAAGTTGCGGCCTGTCTCACCAAGTACTACAACAGTACCACCAGTCATGTATTCACAACAGTGATCACCAACACCCTCAACCACAGCTACAGCACCAGAGTTGCGCACTGCAAAACGTTCACCACCGACACCGTTGAAATAACACTCACCCTCTACAGCACCAAATAGTACGGTGTTGCCGACGATGATATTCTCTTCTGCAATCAGTTTAGACTCTTCAGGCGGGCGAATAGCAATGCGCCCACCGGAGAGGCCCTTACCGACGTAATCGTTGCCTTCACCAGCAAGATCAATGGATATGCCACGTGTTAGCCATGCACCGAGAGACTGGCCTGCAGTACCCTTGGCTTTAATGGCGATGGTATCTTCAGCCAGACCTGCATGGCCGAAACGCTTGGCCACTTCACCGGAAAGCATAGTGCCAAAGCTGCGATCTACATTGCAGATTGGTGTGTTGATAACCACTGGTGTTCTGTTTTCCAGTGCAGGCATAGCCTGTTCGATTAATTTGTTATCAATCAGTTTGTCCAGACCGTGATCCTGAGAATCGGTATGGGAAACAGATGTGCCGTTGGTTTCAACCTGATGGAATATAGGGGATAGATCGAGCCCTTCTGATTTCCAGTGTTTGAGTGCTTCATCGGTATCAAGCATATCAGCACGACCAATCATCTCAGCAAAAGTACGGAAACCAAGTTCAGCCATGATCTCACGGACTTCTTCAGCCAGATACATGAAGAAGTTAACTACATCTTCAGGTTTACCTACGAATTTCTTGCGTAGTTCAGGATCCTGCGTTGCAACACCAACAGGGCATGTATTCAGATGACATTTACGCATCATGATACAGCCTTCAGCAATCAGTGCGATGGTGCCGAATGCAACTTCATCAGCACCGAGGAGGGCAGCGATCACAACATCGCGACCTGTGCGCATCTGGCCATCAGCCTGCAGTACTGTGCGGCCACGCAGACGATTGAGAACCAATGTCTGCTGCGTTTCAGCCAGTCCCAATTCCCATGCAGAACCTGCATGTTTAATAGACGTAAGCGGTGATGCACCAGTACCACCATCATGGCCTGCAACTACAACATGGTCGGCATGCGCTTTAACCACACCTGCGGCCACGGTTCCAACGCCGATTTCCGATACCAGTTTTACCGAAATATCTGCGCGTGGATTGGTGTTTTTGAGATCAAAGATTAGCTGTGCCAGATCTTCGATAGAATAGATGTCGTGATGCGGTGGTGGGGAGATCAGGCCAACACCCGGGGTGGAGTGACGCACACGGCCAATACGTTGATCAACCTTGTGGCCAGGTAGCTGCCCACCTTCGCCGGGTTTTGCTCCCTGAGCCATTTTGATCTGAATCTGATCCGAGTTGGCCAGATATTCTGTGGTAACGCCGAAACGACCTGATGCAACCTGCTTGATAGCAGAGCGCATAGAGTCTCCATTTTCCATTGTTTTGAAACGTGCTGGTTCTTCACCACCTTCACCGGTATTGGACTTTCCACCAATACGATTCATGGCAATGGCCAGCGTGCTATGCGCTTCATGGGAGATCGAGCCGAAACTCATGGCACCGGTTGCAAAGCGTTTTACAATGGCGGTAGCAGGTTCAACGTCATCGAGCGCAATGGCACTGCCACCTTTAAACTTGAACAGGCCTCGCAGTGTTTTCAACTTGCCAGCCTGATTGTTTATCTCATCGGCATACTCTTTATACAGTGAATAGTTGGATGTGCGCACTGCATGCTGGACTTTAGCAATTGCACCCGGTGTCAATGTGTGTTCATCACCACGGGCGCGCCATGCATATTCACCACCGACATCCAGTGCGTTTTTATAGATCATAACGCCGCGGAATGCATCGATATGACGTTGCGTTGCTTCTCTGGCTATTTCTGCAAGACCAGCACCTTCAATCTGTGTTGCAGTACCGGTGAAGTATTTCTCTATGAATTCAGTTGAGAGACCAACTGCTTCAAAGATCTGCGCGCCACAATAGGACTGGTACGTCGAAATCCCCATTTTCGACATGACTTTAAACAGGCCTTTACCAATAGCTTTGATATAACGCGTCTGGATCTCTTCGTCAGACAGATCACTCGGCAATTGCCCTTGTCGTTT
>Ga0316202_10001610_pt1 | contig 17013 bp, 14 predicted proteins | sample 3monrhotite_MG_FD_204934 | JGI IMG/M metagenome (GOLD analysis project Ga0316202, IMG submission 204934) | Microbial mat bacterial communities from mineral coupon in-situ incubated in ocean water Damariscotta River, Maine, United States -... | ecosystem: Environmental > Aquatic > Marine >... | reverse complement strand
CCGATGGAGATGGCATAAATGATAAAGAGGATCAAAATCCCGTGAAAATGGATATGCCATTTGCACAATCTGCAGGTAAAACGGGCTTTAATATTACTGCTGTTTTGGTCGAAAATAATATGAATGCAGCTACGGGAAAAAATGCCGCAGATCATTTGGAGATATTTTTACACAATATAAGCAAACAAGATATTTCAAATTTCACGGTGTATTACACATATAAAGATCAAATTGATAATTCAGTTCAATCTTACCAATTAGCAGCAGATGGGTTTGTCTTGCTAGCAGATACAACACAATCCATTCATATTGATCTTGAAAAAGCGCCTGGTCATTTTCGCGCGAATCCTAATAGCTCATATTATGCATCGGTCAACCCGAAAGATGTGTCTGTGATCGTAAGCGCAAATGGATACCAGTCTCAAGAGATGACGGTGCAAAAAGACAAGGGGGGGTCGGAAATGGCAGATTAAATAGCATCCAGTCTCTAGCTATTTCTTAGTTTGGTATGATGCACATATATCTGTGGCATATGCTATGCTGCTGCTAAAGTAGTATTTACATGTCTATGGAAACAATTCACTGGAATGATTTCGAAAAAGTGTGTTTGGCTGTTGGCACTATTCTGACAGCAGAAGATTTTCCCGAGGCACGAAAACTAGCTTACAAAGTGAGTGTTGATTTTGGTGAGCACGGTATCAAAAAGTCCAGTGCACAAATTACCGATTTATATTCAAAAGAAGATCTTATCGGCAAGCAAATTATTGGCGTTATTAATTTTCCCACAAAACAAATCGGGCCGTTTCAATCTGAATTTTTACTCACGGGCTTTTATCGCGACGATGGTGCTGTCGTGATCGCGATACCCGAACAAGCAGTAAAAAATGGGAGTAAGCTCGGCTAATAACTAGAATAATAGCCTGTTTTCCAGTATTATGTTTCTATCTAATTGTATTATATGCTTGGAAAATCTATTCGCCTCGAGCGCATCCTCAATCGCGATGATGGACGCACGGTCATCGTGCCGATGGATCACGGTGCTGGCATGGGTCCGATCGACGGACTCAAAAATCTGAAAGATGCAGCAAGCGCAGCCGCCGAGGGTGGCGCCGATTGCGTGTGCGGGCACATGGGTCTTGCATTGCACGGGCATCGCACTGCGGGGCGCGATCTCGGGCTGATGCTGCATTTTAGTATTTCTACTGAGCTGAATCCGGTCGATGGTAATGCCAAGGTACTCGTGAATTCAGTTGAAAATGCGCTGAAGATGGGCGCCGATGCCGTGTCGCTGCATGTCAATCTTGGCAGTCTGACAGAAGCAGAGCAGCTGCGCGACTTTGGACAAGTATCTCAAAAATGCCTCGAATGGGGCGTGCCACTGCTCGCAATGGTCTATCCGCGCGGCCCCGAGGTGCCCGTGCCAGCCACGCTGGAGCAGGTAAAAATCGCAGCGCGTGTGGGTGCCGAGCTGGGTGCCGATATCGTAAAGGTGCCATACACAGGCTCAGTCGAGACGTTCAAAGAGGTTGTCGATGGTGCGCTGGGCGTGCCTGTGGTCATCGCGGGCGGTAGCCCGCAGCCCGATCTGCAGGCACTGGAAATGGTCGAAGGGGCGATAGCAGCTGGGGGAGCAGGTATTGCGATGGGGCGATCGGCTTTTCAACATGCCAATCCAGCTCAGTTTATCTCGGCAACCAGTGCCATCGTGCACGGCGGAAAGACGGCACAAGAGGCATTCGCTGAGTATTTGTCTTAAAAAGATCTTAAATCAATCTCAACAAAATATAAGTACTACAAAATAGTGCTTTTGGTGTATACTTTATGTGTTCATTAATATTTGACGGATATTTCCTCCAGAGGGAAGATATAGTATCTCTAAAAAGATTTCATAAAAGTGTCAAATACTTGACAAATATAAAATAATTTGATATAATAAAGTATTAGACTTAATTTTCTTCTAAAATGAGCCATGAAACACAACCTCTCGGCCTAGATGGATCGGATGCATTTGATACATCTGGCGCGAGCACGCTTTCTTTTAGCCAAATTGGCACACGCGAGTTTGGAGCAGAATCGGATGGGCGTACTGAGGGCATGCATGGCGTAGATGAGCTTCTGATTGAGGGGCTGAACCTAACGCAGGTTGAAGCTGAAAAAGTTTTTCTAGCCCTTAAGAATGTATCCTTAAAATCAGAGCATGAGTCGGAAATATTTCAGCGTGCAGCCCGCATTGTTTCTGAGCAGAAAGTGGATGGTCATGATTTAGATTTTGAAGCTGCTATTAGATTGGCGATTACCCAGGTAACGCGTAATGAAGTAGGATCTACTATAGCTGCTTTTCACTAAACACACTGTTAGTTAACGAAAAAGCATGCCATACTTCTGTCATGCTTTTTTTAGGTATTGAGTCCAGCTGCGATGAGACTGCCGCTGCCGTGGTGCGCGATGGCTGGGAGGTGCTGAGTAATGAAATAGCGAGCCAAGCGGAGCAGCATGCCGAGACGGGCGGCGTCGTGCCCGAGGTCGCGGCGCGGGCGCATGTCGGGGTTATCTTGCCCGTGATCGACCGTGCGCTTTCGACTGCAAATGTCGAAATGAAAGATGTCGACGCGATCGCTGTGGCGAATGGCCCCGGGCTGGCTGGCAGCCTGCTGTCGGGTGTCGTGACCGCAAACACGCTGGCGGCGTTCACTGGCAAGCCGCTAGTGGGCACGCATCATATTCTCGGGCACATTCGCGCAAACTGGCTGGAGCGGGATGCAGCGGAGATCAACTATCCGATCGTGACTTTGACGGTTTCGGGTGGGCACAATGAATTAGTTTTGATCCGCGACGAGCACGCACTGCCCGAGCCGCTGGGTGAGACGCAGGATGACGCAGCAGGGGAGGCATTTGATAAAGTCGCGCGCCTACTCGGACTGGGATATCCGGGCGGGCCTGCTATCGAAAAGGTCGCCAAAGGGTCTGCTGGCGTGCCAGAGCTGCCGCGGGCATGGATGCTGCCAAAAGATATTTCGCGCAATTTTAGCTCGTCAGAGGCTGGCGAGCGGCTGCGAGACGGGCGACTAACGCTCACAAACTTTGATTTTTCTTTTTCGGGGCTGAAATCGGAAGTGCGACGGCGCGTGCAGACGGGTGATTTTCATACTGCGGCGCTGGCGCACGAATTTCAAAAGGCGGTGGTGGATGTGCTCGCGACGAAGCTCATCCTCGCAGCGCAGCAGTTTGACGCGGCGGAGATCCACCTCGCGGGCGGCGTGAGCGCCAATCTGTGTCTGCGCGAGCGGGTAGCCGAGCTGGCGAGCGAGCTGCCCGTGCGTTTCCCCGTGAAGATGAGCTATTGCACCGACAACGCGGCGATGATCGCCGGTGCGGGCTATTTCCTCTTTCAAAAGGATCCTGCAAAATATGAAACGGGCGAGCTGCTGGATGCAGAGCCGAACCTTAGATTTTGACGCTCGCCATCGCAACAGCTATGCTTAATACGCATTTATTTTTCATCATGTCTACACCACTTTGCGATAATGAATACGGATTTTCGGTCGCTGAGCACAATCCATTTTTTATCTTTCCGTATTTGCAACAGCTAGCTGCGAAGCATTGGGCGGCTGGCGAGATACTTGATCTGTCGCGCGGTGATCCTGGGCTTGGCTTTTGTCCGTCGGGGCGCGGGCGCGCATTTTTTAGTTTTCTCATGGCTATCGATACCGTTCTGAATTCCAATCAGACGGGGTTTCGTATTCATCGAAAAGGCGAAAGTGCGATAGCTGAGATTGAACATATGATCCGCACAGAAGCCGAGCGGCAGTTTGCTCCCGCAGTGGCTGCGGAGCATCTGGAGACGCTGGAAGAGGTCATCGCCAAGCTGCAAGGGCTCGCGAAGGAGGAGGGCTGCGAGATCAGCCGATTGGATGTGCTGCAGGGCATCTTTCAGCGCAGCACGCTGGCTGGTGGCAGCTATCACACGCCGTGGGGCGAGCCATTGGTCAAGCTGGCTATCGCGGGCATGTATCGCGATGTCTTGCATGACGACACGATTCGTTCGCATGATCTTATCTTTACGCTCGGCGTGAATGATGCGATTGGCACACTCTTTAAGATGTTGGGCAAAGAGGGCTTTGGCTTCCTGCAGGCAGGGGATACCGTCGCTGCGAGCACGCCGGCATATTCGCCATATTTTAATGAGATCAATAAGCGCGGGCTGAATATCGTCGAAATACCGAGTGACGTGCCGGGAGACGAGCTCACGCAGCTGGAGCAGACAGCCGAGCGGATTAAAGTTATTTTCCTCATCTCACCGAACAATCCGACGGGCGTGGGTTACGACGACGAGCAAGTAAAGAAGATCGCTGAGATCGCGGAAAAGCACGATGCCCTCATCATTACCGATGAGATTTATGCACAGTTTTATGCTGATTTTCAGACGGTTTGGCAGCACGCAAAGAAGCGCACATTGCGACTCTGTGGTCGATCGAAGATCGAGCGCAGCCCCGGGCTTCGCTTTGGCGACGTGCTGATCACCGACGAGGCAAATGAATATTTGACCGCGTATTTCAAAGAGTACTCCGAGGCACCCGATTTTCGCACACAGTTCATGTGGTCCAAGGCGCCGGGTGGCACCTTTGCCAGTTTTCAGCACACGGCGGCCGTGCCGGGCCCGAGCCAGATACTCGGCATGCTGCATGTTTTGCTCGGGGCAGATGAGCAGCAGGGTTATGTCGAGATGGTCGATGCCAATATGAATGCGTTTTTTGGTGAGCTGGGTCTGCAGCGAAACAATGCGATGTATTATGGACTTTTTGATCTGAATGAGGTCGCTGGTTCTAATAAACGCGATGTCAGCATCGATAAAAAGCTGCATGATCTTGCCGTCAAGCACGGCGTAGTATTGATCCCCGCGATGAAGTTCTTTTCCGAGGCAGCGCAGATAGCAGTCGATAAGTCGCAGTTTGTTCGCGTGTCTTTACCAAATCTCACGACCGAGCAAGCGACCGAGGCAGCCAAGCGAATCAAAATATATCTGACGAGCTAGCTGGTGTCGATTAGCACAGCGAATATTTCGCTTTTTTTAATCTTTTGGGCGTAAACTGCATGCATCTTTTTAATCAAAATAAACATGTCCTCCCTCTACAAAAGCACCCAAACTCTGATTGCCAAGGCAGCTGATACCATGCAGCTCGCAGGCGATATTCGCGCAGTCATGAATGAGCCCGAACGCATCCTCGAAGTGAATTTTCACATCCATCGCGACAATGGTGACATGCAAATGGTGCAGGGGTTTCGCGTGCAGCACAGCACGCTGCGTGGCCCTGCCAAGGGCGGCATTCGTTTTCATCCCGAGGTCGACATGGGCGAGGTGAAAGCACTGGCTGGCTGGATGACTATCAAGTGTGCCATTGCAGATATTCCCTACGGCGGCGGTAAAGGCGGCGTGATTATCGACCCGCGCGAGCTGTCTGAAGCCGAAAAAGAGCAAGTGACTCGCGGTTTTACGCGTGCGATCGCACCGATCATCGGCCCGCGCCGCGATGTGCCCGCACCAGATGTTTACACAAACGCACAAATTATGAATTGGATTGCTGACGAATACCATCAGCTGCATCCGACCGATGAGCACTGGCAGGCAGTCGTGACGGGCAAATCTATTGAAAATGGCGGCAGTCTCGGCCGTGACTCGGCCACGGCCATGGGGGGCGTGCACGTGCTGACAGCCTATCTGGAGACTATTAGTGAAGATATCGCTGGCAAGACCGTCGCCATTCAGGGCTTTGGCAATGCTGGCTATCATGCCGCGCGCATTCTTCACGAGCGCGGTGCTCGGGTCGTCGCAGCCACCGATTCGCGCGGCGGTGTCTATTCTACAGCTGGCTTTAGTCCCGAGGAGGCACTGGCCTGCAAAAAAGATAAAGGTGCGCTCGGCGAATGCCTCGCGGAGGTTATTCGTGAATGCACCGACAAAGAGGGCGAGCGCTGCCGCGTGATTACCAATGCTGAGGTGCTCGCGCTGGATGTCGATGTGCTGGTGCTCGCTGCCTTTGAAAATCAAATTACCGACGTAAATGAGGAAGCAGTCCGTGCCAAGGTCATCCTCGAGCTGGCAAATGGACCGATCACGCCGACTGCCCACACCAGTCTCGTGCAGGCAGGCAAGACGATCTTGCCAGATGTACTAGCCAATGCTGGCGGCGTGACGGTGTCCTGCTACGAATGGCAGCAAAACCTGGCAGGTGAGACTTGGACAGAAGAAGCCGTCGCAGAAAAGCTGGAGAAATCACAAAAAGCTGCCTTTGCAGCCACGCACACCATCGCCGAGGAATTTAAGATCGATCATCGCACAGCTAGCTATATCCTCGCACTGCGCCGCATCGAAGCAGCCTTCCGAGATAAGCACACAGCAGGCGAGCGCTAGTCAGATACTCGCAGTGCGCTGCTATTGATGCATGTATTAATAGCTTTGGTATTGTGCCTTAGCTTTTGTATGATGCTGCCATCTCTTCGAGGCTGAGCACGCGGCCGATCTTGTCTGCTTGCCCTGCTGCGCCAAAAGCCTCGTAGCGACTCTCACAGATATCCTGCATGGCTTTCGTGGCGGCTTTTAGGAATTTGCGCGGATCAAAGTTTGTCGGGTTTTCCGCGAGGAACTGGCGGACAGCCCCCGTGCTGGCCATGCGCAGGTCGGTATCGATATTCACTTTGCGCACGCCGTGCTTGATACCTTCGACGATCTGCTCGACGGGCACGCCGTAAGTCTCGGGCATGTCGCCGCCAAATTCATTTATTACTTTCAACCATTCCTGTGGCACGCTGGATGAGCCGTGCATGACCAGGTGCGTCTCGGGAATAGCTGCATGAATTTCCTTGATTCGGCTGATGGCGAGCGTGTCATCGGTCGGCGGCTTGCTAAATTTGTATGCGCCATGGCTGGTGCCGCAGGCGATCGCGAGTGCATCGACGCCTGTCTTTTGCACAAAGTCTTTTGCTTGCGCGGGGTCGGTGAGGAGCTGTGCCATATCCAGCTTGCCTTCGGCACCACTGCCGTCCTCTTCACCCGCCTCGCCAGTCTCGAGGCTGCCCAGCACGCCCAGCTCACCCTCGACGCTGACGCCGCAGGCATGGGCCATCTCGACTGTTTGCTTGGTTACGTCGATATTGTATTCGTAGCTGGCGGGCGTCTTCATATCCGCCTCCAGACTGCCATCCATCATGACACTGCTAAAGCCCATCTGAATACTTTGCATGCACACTGCAGGGCTCGCACCGTGATCTTGGTGTACACAGACGGGAATGTGCGGATAATATTCGATAGCCGCTTCAATGATCCGACGCAAAAATGATGTGCCGGCATAGCTGCGTGCGCCAGCGCTAGCCTGCACGATGACTGGTGCATTCATAGCGTCTGCTGCCTGCATGATGGCCTGCATCTGCTCCATATTATTTGCATTGAATGCGGGGATGCCGTAGCTATTTGCAGCGGCATGATCGAGCAATTGGCGAAGGGTAATAAGCATGGCAGGAAGGGTGACTTTAGATTGGCATTAGTTTAGCGAAAAAGCTCGCGAGCGTCCGTGCATGATTTTTGTTCATGCTGTGCGCCCGTCTTTGCTAAACTCTGCGTAGTTTTTTACACTTTCACATTTATGGCTGGCAAAAAGATTCGCGTGGGTATCAACGGCTACGGCCGCATCGGTCGCTGTGTGCACCGCGTGGCGCTGGGCACCGATGACATTGAAGTGGTGGCAGTAAATAGTCGTGGCGATGTGGAGGCGCGTGCGCACTTGCTAAAATACGATTCGCTCTATGGCAAGCTGAATCACGATGTGGAGATTAAGAGCAAGGACTGCTTCCTCGTAAATGGAAATGAGATAGCCAACCTGCAGGTTCGCCCGAAAGATGAAATTAAGGTTTGGGATGAATACGGTGTCGATATCGTGCTGGAATCAACAGGCGTCTTTCGCACGCGCGAGAGTATGGCATGGCACCTCGCTGCTGGCGCGAAGAAGGTGATCCTCTCTGCACCGCCAAAAGATGACGAAACGCCCGTCTTTGTCATGGGGGTGAATCATGCCGATTATGCTGGGCAGGAGATCATCTCCAATGCGAGCTGCACAACGAACTGTCTCGCGCCGATTGCAAAGGTGCTGCATGACAGCTTTGGCATCCGCGCAGCGCACATGACTACTGTGCATGCGGTCACGGGTGACCAAAACATCCTGGATAATACGCACAAAGACCTCCGTCGCAGCCGTAGCTTTATGCCGAGCATCATTCCCTGCAAGACGGGCGCCAGCAAGGCAATCGGACAGGTTTTGCCCGAGATCGGCGATCGATTTACAGGGCAGGCGCTGCGTGTGCCGACACCCGTCGGGTCTATCGTAGATCTGGCGGCACAGCTGGAGCAGGATGTCTCGATCAAAGATGTGCACGCCGCACTCGAGCATGCCAAGGCTGGCGCGATGGCGGGGCTCATCGATCTGTCCTATGAAGAGCTCGTCTCGGTGGATTATGTCGGCAATACACACTCCGCCATCATCGACACCGACAGCACGAAGATGCTGCCTGGCGGCTTCCTAAAGCTACTGGCATGGTATGACAATGAATGGGGCTACAGCAATCGCGTGGTCGATATGATTCGTCATATTTCGAGCAGCGAGCAATCATGACCCGCCATGCCATCAGCGACCGTTTTACTGATCGTTTTCGTGCCGAGCACGCGCAGCTGTGCGAGCGCCTGTTGCCGATGGTAAAAGCACAGCCACACCACAAGACCCTGCCAAAGCTGCTGCGCTTCTTTGAGAAGACAAAACGCGCGCTGCATTATCATCGCTATCGCGTGGTGGAGTGGAAGCGCCGCCTGGAAAAGCTGCAGCATGCCTACTCCGAAGAGCCTGATGTCTTATCGTGCATGCGTGATCTCATCCGCCTGCTGTCCGACGTGCTGACCGAGACAAAAGGGCAGAACTAAATTATCTTCTTGGATATATACGCAGCTGCCATGAGGAATTCCTCTCGGTTATCGAGAGGCTCCGTAGCTTCTTCGCATTATCCCGCTGTATAAATGGAAGCTTCCATAGGGATTGTGGGAGTCTCCGGTGATTGTGTTATAATGAGTCTGTTTTTATAGTCTTTAATTATATATTCCCATGCTAAATCTGCAAAAACCTGCCTTTACTCGTAAAAAATCAACAAAAAAAGTCGCTGTGGGTAGTAAAGTTTCTATGCCGAAGCTCGTCAAGCAGCTTTTGGGACTAGAAACTGGCTATCGAAAGCACCCTACGGCACTGCGAGGTGTGCGTGGCATGTTAAAGCTGGCTGAAATCAGCTCGGCACTGAAGAAGTTGGATCATTTTGAGGCGAAGGAGGAAAAGCTGGAAAAAGAGCTGAAGAAGATTCGTACGGAGCGTAATAAAATAGCTGCGGTAGCAAGCAAGAAAGTAAGCAAAAGCCGCAAGATCGCTCGCGCTGTGCTCAGCCGCTTGGATGCAAAGGACTTTTTGAATTAGGGGATTAGCTCCCCCCTGATCCGCTATGCGGATCTTCCCCCCTCAATGAGGGGGGCTGGGAGGTTATTAATTACCAGATTTACTAGCTTGCCTGGCACGACGATTTCCTTCACCAGCTCTTTGCCCTCTAGCCAGCTCTGCACCTTCTCCGTCGCTTTCGCAGCTTTGATCGCATCGTCTTGGCTGATATCCGCGGCGACCTGGATGGTATCGCGCAGCTTGCCATTTACTTGCACGGCGAGCGTGATATTGTCTTCGGCGATCCATTTCTCATGCCACTCTGGCCAGCTCTCCAGATGAATCGAGGCAGGGTTGCCGAGCACATCGCGCCAGATTTCTTCGGTCATGTGCGGTGCGTAGGGCGCGAGCAGTTTTAAAAACCTCTGCAGTAGCGGGCGGGGGAGCGTGTCTTTTTTGCCCAGCTCGTTTACACAGATCATCATCTGACTGATCGCTGTATTGAATTTGAAATTGTCGGTGTCTTCGGTGACTTTCTTGATTGTTTGATTGATGATTCGGCGAACATCGGGGGTGGCTGCTGTCGGGCAGCCTGCAGCTGGCTTTTCTTCAATGTCCTTTTCAAACAAACGCCAGATCTTCATGAGGAAGCGGTGAATGCCCTCGGTGCCGCTCGTGCTCCACGGGCAGCTATCGGCGAATGGCCCCATAAACATCTCGTAGCAGCGGAGCGTGTCTGCGCCGTATTTCTCGACGATCTCGTCGGGATTGATCACATTTCCTTTTGATTTGCTCATCTTATTGCCATCTTCACCGAGTATCATGCCTTGGTGGCGCAGCTTTGCAAAGGGCTCATCGACGGGGGAGATACCCGCGCGGCGGGCGACTTTGGTAAAGAATCTGGAGTACAGCAGATGCAGCACGGTGTGCTCGGCGCCGCCGACATAGAGATCGACGGGCATCCATTTTGCCAGCAGCTCTTTGGCTGCCATCTCGTTCGCATTTTGTGGGTCGGCAAAGCGGAAGAAATACCAGCTGGAGCAGACGAAGGTGTCCATCGTGTCGCTCTCGCGGCGGGCTTCTTTACTTCCGCACTTCGGACAGCTGACATCGTGAAATGTCTCCGACTGATGCAGCGGGCTCTCGCCAGTCGGCACAAAGTCGACATCGGTCGGCAGCTCGACAGGCAGCTGATCCTCTGGCACGGGCACCTCGCCACAGCTCGGGCAGTGAATGATGGGGATCGGGCAGCCCCAATACCGCTGACGGCTGACCAGCCAATCGCGAAGCTTGTAAGTCGTCTCACCTTTGCCGAGTTTCTTTTCTTCTAGCCAGTCGATCATTTTTGTTTTTGCTTCGGCAGTCGGCAGTCCGTCGAGAAAGTCTGAATTTATAGCAATGCCAGCAATTGTCTCGGCCTCGCTTAATTCGCTCGCGGCATCTTCGACTGACTTGGCTACGACTCGCTTGATCTCAATACCAAACTTTTGCGCAAACTCAAAGTCGCGTTCATCATGGGCGGGGACTGCCATGATCGCGCCCGTGCCGTAGCTCGCCAGCACATAATCCGCGATCCAGATGGGCACTTTCTCGCCATTTACGGGGTTTACCGCGTAGCCGCCCGTGAAGACGCCTGTCTTCTCTTTTTCACTCTGGCGGTCGAGATCGGTCTTGCTAGCAGCCTCTTCGATGTATTTCTCGACTTCTGCGCGCTGCTCGTCGGTGGTCAGGCTGGCGACCAGCTCGTGCTCGGGGGCGAGCACCATGAATGTGCAGCCAAAGAGTGTGTCGGGGCGGGTGGTGAAGACGGTGATCTTTTCATCCGAGCCATCGACCGCGAAGTCGACTTCTGCACCTTCACTCTTTCCAATCCAGTTTCGCTGGCTGATCTTCGTGCTTTCTGGCCAGTCGATCTTATCCAGCCCGCTCAAAAGTCCACTGGTCTTGCTGGTGGCAGCAGCCTGCAGAATCTCTGCCGACTCTTTCTCTTGAAAATGCCCGCGACCATCGAACTGCCAGATTGGCTCGGCGCAGAGCTCGGACAGGGCTGCCGTGTCTGCTGCTGTGACAAATGGATCATCTGCAGAATAGAGAATCTCAAACTCTGCGAGCTGGCGAATCGCCGATGAAACAGGCAGGGCTTTGACTGATTCGGTCTTGGGATGTTTGCCGCCGGTTTGTGTCGGCGCACCGACGAGCACGACTTTCTTCAATTTCGTTTTATTCAATTCCAGCCAGCGGGTGATGATTGTGCCACCAAGGCTGTGCCCGACGACGACGGTATTTTCGTCCATCTTCAGCTCGTCTAGCGCAGCGAGCCAGGCTTCAGGATCGGGGTTTTCTGCATTTGGCAGCTCGGGCACGTCTACTTGCCAGCCAGCTTTCTCCAGCTCGGCCTTCAGCCATGGCAAGAAGTTGCTTTCGGGCGAGCCGCCCCAGCCGTGCAGCAGCACAGCTCGGACAGGTTTTGCTGGCGTTCGTTGATCCTCGATGAAATCTGTGATCTTGAAGAACCATTGATTCATTTTCTTTTGTTCCACCGCGCTATCGCAGCGCTCGCAGCATCCCTGCACGACTTGCTCATTTGCTAGCACGGTCACGCAGCCGGGGCACCAGTTTACGGGCGCTTCTTTTTTGTATGCCAGACCCTGTTTATACAAAAACAAGAACCACCACTGGGTCCAGCGATAATAATCGGGACGGCAGGTGGCCACTTCGCGCTGCCAGTCGTAGCTGAATCCGAGACTTTTGATCTGGCGGGTGAAGGTCTCGATATTCTTTTCCGTGCTCTCGGCGGGTGGCGTGCCCGTTTTTATTGCGTAATTTTCCGCTGGCAGGCCAAAGGCATCCCAGCCCATCGGATGCAGCACTTCGCAGCCTTCCATTCTTTTCTTGCGGCTGATGATGTCGGTGGCGGTATAACCCTTGGGGTGACCGACATGCAGTCCTGCACCGCTCGGATAGGGATACATATCCAGCGCGTAATATTTGGGTTTGCTGTTCGCGTCATCAGCGCGATGGAGCTGCTGCTCGTCCCACATGTGCTGCCATTTTGTTTCGATCGTTTTGTGGTCGTATGGATTCATTAGTTTAGTGTAACATCTGAGTAATTTTAGCAGTTTTGTCAGAATTCCGAACTACCGGCATCGTACTCAAGCGCACCAACTATGCAGAAGCGGATCGTATTTTGAAAGTTTTTACGCGCGACTTTGGCATGGTCTCTGCTATTGCGAAAGGTATCAAGAAGACCACGAGTCGGCAGGCGGGTGCGCTGGAGCTTTTTGTCGAGGCGGACATGCATCTGCATCGGCGGACGGGGGAGCTCTTCCTCGTCACGCGGGCGCATCCGGCGGGGCACAGCCAGCAGCCGCAGCTGACCGATCTGGCATCGATGAAAGTGGCCTATCTCATGGCGGAGTGGCTGGTCGCGCTCGTGCCAGCCGAGCAAGCGATACCGCAGTTTTACAATATGACTATTGCGGTGCTGCATGAGCTGTCGCAGACCGATCGTTTGCCCGTGCTGGAGCTGGCATTTCAGGCAAAAACACTCGACATGCTCGGCTTCTTGCCATCAGCGTTTCGTGATGCAACGACGCAGAAAATAATCCGTTTTCTCACGGCGCATGATTTGCCTTCGATCATGCGACTCAAGATTGATATTGAGATATTCAAAAAGGTCTCTGGCACGCTGCAAGAGGTCTACCAGTATACGACCGAGCGCGAAGGGCGGGTGCGCGATGCGACGCGCGATTGGCTATAATTATTTCTTTTTCCGCTCTTTTTTTTCGGGGACCATACGCCGTGCTGTTTCGACGCCTTCGATACGTTCGAGCTTATCTAATACTGATGCTAGCTCACTAATATTATGTATTTCTATATTTATAGCATGTGCGATATTGTGTTTATTATTTTTTTTCATATCGATATCAACAATATCGATGCGCAAGCCTGAAATGGTCGCGGCGATATCTCGCAGTAGGCCGATACGGTTTTGTGATTCCACGATGATAGATACTAATTCAGCTGCTTCGCTCGCCCCCCAGCTCGCAGTCAGACGTCGGTCGGGATTTGCTTTGGCAAACATTTTGCAATTCATGCGATGGATGGTCGCGCCTTTTCGAGGGCTCATGAGCGCCATGATCGGATCGCCTGCTTGTGGTTTGCAGCACTTGGCAAGATTATGCGGTAGCTGTGTCTCGCCAGCGATCACGACTTCGCTCGGTTTCGAGTCTGTCTTTTTTTGAGCTGCGACATTTTTTGGTGCATGTTTGGTAGCGACCTCACCAATATGAAAAAGATCACGAATGACAGTATGCGCTGAGACACTGCCATTGCCAACGCGCTCGAGCATGCCCTCGCGTTCGCGCAGGGAAAGATCACGATTTTTATAGGTGCGTAAAATTGCATAGTCATTGGTGAGTCGACTCTTGCCAAGGCGTATCAGCTGCGTGTTTATTAGCTCTTTGCCTGCAGCGACATTTTCTTCATGATCGAGCGCATTGAAATAAGATTTTATTTTACTGCGCGTGCTTTCACTTTTTATAAATGAGAGCCAAAAACGATTTGGGATGTTTTCTTTTTTACGCAAGATTTCTACGACATCTCCATTTTGGAGGCTGCTGTCGAGCGGGGCTATTTTGCCATTTACTTTTGCGCCGACGGTCGTGTGTCCGATCTCAGTATGCACGGCATATGCAAAATCGACAGGCGTCGCATCGACAGGCAGATCGAGGACCATGCCATTTGGCGTGAGCGCAAAAATACGGTTTGAGAGGGTATCGATCGCGAGTGCCTCTACAAATTCATCATTGTCTTCCATGCGCTGATGCAAATCGACGAGACCTTTTACCCAGTTTAGTCGTTGCTCATTTAGTCTGACAGACTTCTTTTTCTCAGCGTATTGCCAGTGCGCAGCAGCACCGTGCTCTGCTTCCGCGTGCATGGCATGCGTGCGGATTTGCACTTCGGTCGGCAAGCCAGATGGATTAATACCGACAATAGTCGTATGCAAGCTCTGATAGCCATTTACTTTTGGCACGGCAATAAAATCCTTAAAGCGGTGTGCAAGTGGCGTATAGCGCTGATGAATAGTGCCGAGCATCGCATAGCAGTCTGCCTCGGTTTCGACGAAGATACGTATGGCAAAGAGATCATAAATCTCATTCACATAATCGAATCCTTTTTTTTCCATTTTTTTCCAAATAGAATATATATGTTTCGTGCGTCCCGCCACAGTGCCTTGCACATTGTTTTCTTTGAGTAGCTGCTCGACATCACGTATTGCCTGTTTTACAAAACGCGCACGGCTCTTTTCTGTGCCTGCTACTTCACGTTTTACACGTGCATAAGCGACTGGCTCGAGATATTGAAATGCGAGGTCTTCGAGCTGTTTTTTAAAATTAAATATACCCAGTCGGGCAGCAATGGGTGCATAAATGGCCAGCGTCTCTTTGGCGATGCGCTGCTGCTTGTCATGGCGCACGCTGCCGAGTGTTTCCATATTGTGAATGCGATCGGCGAGTTTGATAAATATCACACGTAAATCTGCTGCCATAGCGACAAACATCTTGCGTAAATTTTCGACCTGCCGTTCTTGCCCTTGAAAATGCATCGTGCCGAGCTTTTCCATGCCTGCACAGAGCTGGGCGACGGGCTTTCCAAACTTCTTTGCAATCGTAAGCAAATCAATATCTGTGTCTTCGACGACATCGTGCAGCAAGCAGGCAATGATAGTATCTTCGTCGGGCTGCAGGGTCAGCAGCCGCTTGGCTGCTTCGACAGGATGGGTGATATACGGCTCACCCGAAAAGCGCAGCTGTCCTTCGTGAGCAGCCTTTGCAAATTCATATGCTTCTTGAATACGAGCTGTATCTGTTGTTGGCAGATAGCTTGTGATCTGATCGAGAATAGATTGAATATCAGATGGCATGAGACTTTATATTTTACGCATTTTTTGCCTAAAAGCAAAAATAAGGCGCATGACAGTCCGTCTGCATCAGCCCGGTTGAGAGATTGCCTTGTCTGGGGCGATCTTTTTTTGATACTGGTCAGTGATATTGGTTTTGTGAGTGCCCTCAAAAGAGCCCCACCGAAGTAGGGCTCTTGGCTGTGTGCAAACGCTTATTTCTTTTTTTGAGTACCCTGTTCAAAGAGGCCACGGATCTTTTTGCCGATCTTTTCAATATCATGCGCCTTATCGCCCTTGCGCATCTTCTTCAGCTTTGGAAAGCCTTTCTTTGCATCGGCGAGATAGCCACGGGCAAATTTGCCGCTCTCGACATCTTGCAGTGCTGCTTTCATACGCTTCTTTACATCACTGGTAATGATTTTGGGTCCGACTGTGCGTCCGCCGTACTCGGCTGTGTTGCTCACGACATCGTACATGTGCTCGATGCCGCCTTCGTACATCAGATCCACGATCAGTTTTAGCTCGTGCAGACACTCGAAGTATGCAAACTCTTTTGGATAGCCAGCCTCGGTCAGTGTCTCGAAGCCTGCCTTCACCAGCTCCACCGCGCCGCCGCAGAGCACCGCCTGCTCGCCAAAGAGGTCTTCGTTTGCCTCCTGAGCGAATGTACCTTCGACCACACCAGCCTTGGTAAAGTACATGGCCTTGCTCATCGCGAGAGCAGTTGTCTTTGCCTGCTTGCTGGGGTTCTGGTGGATGCAGATGAGTGCTGGCACACCGAATCCTTCGAGATAGCATTTGCGCTCTTCCGTGCCGGGGCATTTTGGTGCGACCATGATGACATCGACATCTTTTGGCGGGGTGATCTGCTTGAAAATGATCGAAAAACCGTGGCTAAATGACAGGGTTTTGCCTGCTGTCGCATGCTGCTTGATATCTTTGTCGTAAACAGCTTTGTGATGTTCATCTGGCACGAGAATATGAATGATATCTGCCTTCTTCGCTGCATCGCTGATCGTTGCGACCTTGAGACCGTCTTTCTTGGCCAGTTTCCAGCTGGGGCCACCTTTGCGAGCGCCGACGATCACGCTTATTTTGCTGTCGTGCATCATTTGCGCTTGGGCGCGACCCTGGGCACCGTAGCCGATCACGGCGACAGTCTTGCCTTTGAGTATTTTCGTGTCGGCGTCTTTGTCGTGATAGAGTTTCATAATGAGAAAAATTAAAATAAATAGATTTTAGCTGTTTTTCTGCGATTAAAAAAGTGTGCGCAGATCAAACTCGATCACGCCTTCGGGCACGACTTCGCTCGGCGGGTTGGCATCTGGCGGTATATTTGGCGCAGGAGCTGTATTGAAATGCTTGAATGTGGTTTGCCATGAGGCGGTCAGATCGGCGCCACCAAAGATGGCTGTCTCGGTCATCAGCTCACCACGAATACTGCGCGCGATAAAGTCTGTTGCATTGAGTGTGATATCCATATTGCCGTGCGCGCGCGGCGCGTTTTTTTCGGTGATTGCTGGGCTTATGATTGGTTCGTCATGCTCATCAAATTGTAGCAGTGGCACATTTGCAGGCAGGGGAGCGATGGTATTACTCACCAGAAATAGATGAGATAGCTCGACGAGCTGGGCAGGGTCGAGCTGG
>Ga0316202_10001604_pt1 | contig 17050 bp, 18 predicted proteins | sample 3monrhotite_MG_FD_204934 | JGI IMG/M metagenome (GOLD analysis project Ga0316202, IMG submission 204934) | Microbial mat bacterial communities from mineral coupon in-situ incubated in ocean water Damariscotta River, Maine, United States -... | ecosystem: Environmental > Aquatic > Marine >... | reverse complement strand
TCTGGTCTAATTTTGGTCGTGATCGTGGTCTACCCATATCCTGTAATGGGGTTTATGTTCCTGACAGGATGGATGGTATTTTAGCTAAACAGTGTGAGGTGGGTATGCAGACTAAGCATGGGTCGGGGACTTCCGCTTACTTTGGCGATCTTCGTGAGCGTGGAGCATCAATCAATTCTGGTGGTGAGTCTTCTGGGGCAGTCCATTTTATGGAACTATTTGATAAGGTTGCTTCTGTTGTTTCTCAGGGTAATGTTCGTCGTGGCTCTTTCGCAGCTTACCTCCCTATTGAACACCCTGACGTAAAAGAGTTTCTCCGCATCAAGAGTGAGGGTAATGCGATTCAAGAAATGTCTTTCGCTGTAACCATTACAGATGAATGGATGAAATCAATGATTGGGGGCGACTCTGATAAGCGTCAGATTTGGGCTTTAATCATCAAGAAGAGGTTTGAAACTGGCTATCCATACTTATTCTTCCAAGATACCGCCAACAATAACGCACCAGAATGTTATCAAGACAAAGACATGAAGATATATGCTTCTAATCTTTGTAATGAGATCAGCTTGCCATCAAAAGAAGATGAATCTTTTGTTTGTTGTTTATCCTCTCTGAATCTAGTTAGATGGGATGATATTGTAGAGACTGACGCTATTGAGACATTGGTTGCATTTCTTGACGCAGTGATGGAGGAGTATATTCTAAAAACAAAACGTATTCCATTCATGGAGTCTTCTCACAACTTCGCCAAGCGTCACAGAGCTTTAGGCATGGGAGTTCTTGGTTGGCATTCTTACCTACAAAGTAAGATGATTGGCTTTGAAAGTATGGAGGCTAAAATGCAGAATAGTTCTATTTGGAAGACTATTCGCAATCGTGCAGATGAAGCTACAGCGGAATTGTCGCGAGTTTTAGGGGAGCCTATGTATTGTGAGGGGTATGGTCGTCGAAATACTACCACCTTAGCTATTGCTCCAACTACAAGTAGCTCGTTTATCTTGGGTCAGGTTTCTCCATCTATCGAGCCGCTCAATGGTAATTATTTCACCAAAAATCTTGCCAAAGGAAAATTCACCTTCAAAAACCCTTACCTCAAAAAACTCCTATCTGAAAAGGGTCAGGACAATCAAGAGACTTGGATGAGCATCCTTGAAACTGGCGGTTCCGTCCAACACTTACTCTTCCTTTCGGACGAAGAGAAAGACATCTTCAAAACCTTCGGAGAAATCAGCCAAAAAGAAATCGTTATTCAAGCGGCCCAAAGACAAAAGTATATTGACCAAGGGCAATCTCTGAATATCATGGTGGCTCCAAAAATCCCCGCAAAAGAAGTTAGTGAGCTAATGATTTATGGCTGGGAAAGCGGATTGAAGGGGTTTTACTACCAGAGAAGTGCTAATCCTAGCCAAGAATTAGCAAGATCCATGATGGAATGTAAATCTTGCGAAGGTTGATTTCATTTATATCTAAAATAAGTGTAAAGGAAAATACAATGGAGTTGGACTTTTCTAAGAAAATTAAAGAGCTTTTAGCGTTAAGTGAAGCCGCAAAACGTGGTGGACCCAAGAGTAGCGCTCAAACACCAGCTAAACCTTCTGAAAAGAAGAAGGGTTCTAGTAAGAATAAGTCTGGCTCTGCGGGTGGTAAAGGAGGCTCAATTACATTTTCCGAAAAAGTTATTACTTCTCTTAAAAATAAAGTTAAGGAACATAACGAGAAGCACTCTAAAAAAGTCACCCTTGGCCAACTAAAGAAAATTTATCGTCGTGGCGCTGGCGCTTTTTCTTCCAGCCACCGTCCCGGAAAGACTAGAGGTCAGTGGGCTATGGCTCGCGTTAATATGTTCCTTAAAATGGTTAAGGGAGGTAAAGTTAAAAAGTCTTACCGTGCTGCCGATCAAGACGTAGCAAAAGGATCTGAAGAGTATTACCTTGAAAAAGAGGGGGAAGCTTTTATTGATTTTGCTGATATTGAGTTTGATATCGCCCACCTTGATCTAGTTATGGCTGGGGCTAATGAGTGGGAGCAAGATGATTCAACAGAAGATCTTGAATACACAGAAGCAGAAAAGAAAACTTTAAATAAGCCTTTCCGATTAAAAGACGGCAAAAAAAAGTATGGGGTTTATGTAAAAAATCCAAAGACTGGCAATGTGATTATGGTTAAGTTTGGTGATCCTAACATGGAAATCAAGCGGGATGATCCAGCTCGTCGTCGTAGCTTTAGGGCTAGACATAAATGTGATACAGCTAAAGACAAAACGACCCCTCGTTATTGGAGTTGCAGGTTTTGGTCGAAAAAGCCTGTCAGTAAGATGGTTTCTAATGAAGTCCTAGCTTGGGACGAAGAAGAAGTTTATAGTGAGTGGGTTTGGGATGATGAAGGTTTTGCTGACCATCAAGATTTATTAAACGCCTTCCCTTTCTTGGAGAGCGTGCGAGAAATCATTGAAGAAGAAGAGATTTAGAGTATAATCCTGCATGGCCAATTGCCCTGCAAAAGATCTATACTTTGTCCATATACCTAAAAATGCTGGCTCCTCCATTGAAGAAGTCGGTCTAGATCATGGCATAAAATGGGGCAAAGAATTCTTTAATCAAAAACTTTATAAATTTTTTTTAAATGGCAAGCTTGTAAGTTTAGCTCATTGGCATTTACCGTATGGAGTAAGAAAATACGATAGAGCGCCAGATAAATGCTTCTGCGTAGTGAGGAATCCTTACGAAAAGATTGTCAGTAGCTATAATTATCATAGCCGAAATTTTGCACAGATCCAAAAATTAACTCTTAATGAGTACATAGATGAAGCTTTAAAATCTTTCTTTATTAATGAGTTCAGTCTTGACAATCATCAAAGACAGCAGAGTGAGTTTGTCTTCTACAAAGGAGAAAAAGTCATCAAAAACATACTGAGATTCGAAAACATCTCAAAAGATTTTAAAAAGCTGACAGGCTTAGAGCTGTCTAAAAAAGTTAATTCTTCACCTGTTGGTTCTTGTACGATTGAAGATATTTCAGATAAGAATATCCATCTTATCAATTATTTTTACCACGAAGATTTTGAAAATTTTGGATACGAAAGGATAATCAGACATTAGCATGAGGGATACTATAGCAGTTTACGCTCTTTGGAGAGATAGCGAGCCGCATATTCAAAGGACTCTTTCTCAATTAGAGGATTTAGAGTCTCTTGACTATAATTTTGAATATTATTTTTACGAGAATGACTCTAAAGATGATACCGTTATTATCTTAAATAAATGGCTAAAAGGTAGGTTTGGAAAGTTTTCTCACGAAACACTATCGGCTAAAAAATTTGGCAGTGTTGCAGATTCAGATAGGATGTTTTTACTGTCTGAATCCAGAAATAAATGCAAAAAACTTGGCCAACATAGCAAATCTAAATATTCCCTTTTAATAGATTCTGACATTGTATTTGACAAACATAATTTAGAGCTTCATTTACAGGATATAAACAGGCTTTCTAATGTAGCTATGGTTACACCTAATGTTAGACAGGATATACCAGATTTAGTTTATGGAGATTCTGAAGATTCATATTATGATATATTACCTTTTTGGGATAGATTCAAATCAAACGGTTTAGCTTGGGCTGATTGTCCATTTAGAAATGGTATAGATAAAATGAATTGGTCTTTAGGCGAACCTATAAAATGTCTTTCTGCTTTTGGTGGTTTTTGCCTAATAAAAAGTTCAATTTTTAATAAAGTTAAATGGTCAACATCTGGAAATTCAGAACATATAAATTTTTGCCAAGAAATTAACGACTTTGGTGATATCTATATATGCCCTAAAAATACAGTAAAGACATATATCGCTGATTCCGATAAAAATATTAATATTTTTTCTAAGATAGCTTATCAAAGATTGATGAATCCCAATCATATAAATTTTGAAATTTTTACGCCAAAAGATTACTCAGATTTAAGTAGGATTAATAACGCTAAAGATAGAACATCTTTCTTAAAATCTCTTTTTCTTAAGAAGAGTGCGACCCAAGCAGAAAAACTTAAAATTTTAAAAAATAGCTTTAAGGGATTTAAATCCACTTTAATTTCTTGTGGGCCTTCATTAAGCGATCAAGACGAAGATAAACTTAAGGAACTGCTAGGATCGACGCTTGTATTATCAATCAAACAAAGTTTTGACTTATTTTCTGAGTTTGTAGATTTTCATTTCTATAACTGTGCTAATTACAAAAAATATGATTACTCAAGATATAAACCAATAGTTTTTGAGGCTTCTACCGTTGTTGGCGGCATAGGCAATGCTGATCTTTTATTTAAAATACCGCAAGGTATGGATTATGATAAATCCCTATGTCGAGAAAAAAACATAAATGATTGGACTTTGGAGAAAGAGCCTCACAATAGGTGTTATGGACCCGGGATATTATATGAGATTGTTCTTTTCGCCGCGCATCATTTAGGCGTATCAGAAATAACAACAATAGGTTGGGATAACAAATTAATAAATAATGGGCATCCAGATAAACAGCATTTTTATGACAAGGATAAAGGTTCTAATGATAACTGGATACAAAACAATAAAGTTTCAAGTAGTAGCCACTCTTCGAACCTTTTAGAATTTGAAGCAAAAATAACTTCTGATTTTATCATTGACTTTTCTAATTGGCTATTGCAAAATGACTGCAAGTTAAAAATCGTTTCAAAATTGAATCCAGCACCAGAATACCTAAAAACGAATTTATGAAAAACATTTTGAATAATGAAAAAATATTAATCACAGGTGGCACAGGCTCTCTTGGTAAGAAGTTGGTTGAGAAGCTTCTTGTAAAAAATAAAATAATTATTTACAGTAGGGATGAAGGTAAACAAGCTGCAATTTTTAACGATGAAAAAAATGTAACCAAGGTTATTGGTGATGTAAGAGATTTTGACAAACTCAATACAACATTAAAGATACATAAACCAAATTACATTATTCACGCTGGCGCGTTAAAAAGAATTGACGACATGGAGTTTCATCCAGATGAATGCATCAAGACTAATGTTAATGGAAGCGATAATGTCGCTAGGGCAGCTATTGAAAACGATGTAAAAAAATGTATCCTTGTGTCTACAGACAAAGCTTGCCTTCCTGTCAATGTTTATGGTTCTAGCAAGTTCATAGCGGAGAGGATTTTTACGAATTACGATTACAATTCTACTTCAACTATTTTCGCCTCCGTACGTTACGGCAATGTAATTGCCTCAAGAGGTTCATTCATTCCTCTATTTATGGACTGGATTGAGAGTGGTCGTGAAATTAAATTGACATCTGGGTCGATGACTCGTTTTCTTTTTACTCTAGATGACGCAGTAGATGCCGTTCTCGGAGCTTTAATTAACAGCAAAGGTGGAGAGGTTTTTGTCCCTCAAATCGATTCGTACACTCTACCTACATGCATAAAGGCTTTAGAGTTATTGTGTGACAAAAAAGCAAAGACTAAAATCGTTGGCCTCAGAGCTGGAGAAAAGCTTCATGAAGACATGCTAGCTAAAACAGAATTAGGTTTTACTTTTCAGGTTCCAAATCAAAACCTTCTTCAAATACGCCCTCAGTATACTAATAAAAATTATCAAGATTGGGAAAAGTATAATGGTCCAGAGTTCAATTCTTCACTTTGGGTTAAAGACAACATTATAGAGTTGGCTGATTTAATTAAAAGGGGTATAAATTTATAATGAAGGTTTTTGAGTGTAGTTTTTCAGAAGAAGAAATAGAGATTCTTAAGCCAGTCATAAAAAATGGCGAACTCGGCTTTGGTCCGAATGTGTCAAAGCTTGAGGGGGATTTTGCGAGATTCTCTAAAAAACGTCATAATATAGCAACTAACTCAGCTTCTGCATCTGCTTTTGCAATTTTTCATTACTTAAAAAAAACCTATGGTGAGTGTGACATTTATACTCCATCTTTAGGTTTCGCTTCTCCAGCTTGGGCAGCAAAGCATCATGGGCATAATATTATTTGGGTTGATGTAGATGATAATTTACTTTTTGATGTAAATGATTATAGAAAAAAAAGGCAGAAGCGTTGTGAGAGATACACTAATGAGGGAGTCATCCCTGTTGTTATGCCTATTTTGTATGGTGGAGTTTCTACTATTGAAGGGTTTGATTCGATAAGGTCTGATGGGTATCGTGAGATTATTGTTGTCGATTCTGCTCACTGCGTTACCCCCACCATAGATTCTGATTTCACTTTCTTTTCATTTCATCCTTACAAGCCTATATGCTCCTCTGACGGTGGAATGATTTCTGTAGATTGTCCAGAAGCTTCTGATTGGTTCGCTAATTATAGGAACTTCGGTAGAAGCAGTTATATGGGTACATATGATATTACCCAAGAAGGATTTAAGTTTTACATGAATAATCTTAATGCTTCAATAGCGCTACTCAGCCTTTCTAAGTATGATGAACTTTTGGATATTAGAAAGAGTAATTATAGGAAATTGACCAATGTGTTACCTCAAGATAAGTTTTCTTCTTTTTATTTTGCTACAAGGTTGAGCGATGATGCTAATAAATTTAATTCTGAATACAAATTAGCTAGACATTACCCCCTACTCCATCATAGTAAATATTTTAGAGATGGGTCCACACTGCCTAATACGGAAAAACTTCACAACAAAATAACAAATCTACCATTATGGAAACTTTTATAATAGCTGAAGCGGGAGCTAATCACGATAGAAATTTTGATCAAGCTATTTCTTTAATTGATATTGCTGCGCGATCAGGCTGTAATGCTTGCAAGTTTCAAACTTACTCTTCTAAAACTTTGTACAGTAAAAATTCCCCTGATTTTGCTGGATATAAAAACATAAACAAACTGATCGAAAGTCTAGAGCTACCTAGAGAATGGCAAAAAGATTTAAAAAATTACTGTGACGACAAAGGTATTGAATTTATGTCTACACCTTTTGACGAGAAGGCTGTTGATGAGTTGGTACACTTAGGGGTGAAACGTCTAAAAATATCGGGATTTGAATCTACAGATTTACGATTTGTGGAAATGGTAGCTTCAACTGGGTTACCTATTATCATATCTTTAGGTATAGGTTTTGATATTTCTTATTGGGGTTTATATGTTGAAATATTTGAGAAATACGATAATCATGTAACAGTTCTTCATTGCAATAATGCGTACCCCACCCCCCCAGAGGATGTTTTTCTAGATTCGATAAAATTACACTTAAAGAGGGTTGATCAAGTAGGTTTTTCAGACCACACCACTTCTCCATTTACTCCTTCTTTAGCTGTAGCGTCAGGCGCAAAGGTAATAGAGAAGCATTTTACTATAGATAGATCTTTTTCTGGACCAGATCATAAATTTGCATTAGAGCCAGAGGAGCTAGCTATTATGGTAAAGCATGTAAGGTATGCCGAAAAATGCCTTGGTTATAAAAAGGGGTTTTCTAAATCAGAACAAAATTTCAAAAAAGCTATGAGGTCAGTTGTCGCTAAAACAAAAATCAAAAAAGGGGAACTATTTACAGAGGATAACTTGACAACTAAGCGGCCCTACCTTGAAGGCAATGTACCAGCCTCAGCTTGGAAGCATAAACTAAATGCCGTGGCTGATAAAGATTACGATGTAGATGATTTCATTAAATGAATATTTTGTTTTTAGGCTATAAAGATTGCAAGTTATTTGATTTTTTAAATGGCTTATATAATGTCACCCATACCGAAGAAAAAATTAGGACAGAGAGTTGTGAAGATTTTGATTGGGTAATCAGTTTTGGATATAGACATATACTAAAAAGTGATTTTATATCTCGTTTTGATGGGAAAATTATTAACCTTCATATTTCTTACCTCCCTTACAATAGAGGTTGTCACCCTAACGTTTGGTCTTTTGTTGAAGGAACACCCAAAGGGGTGACAATTCATTTAATGGATGAGGGTATCGATACGGGCGATATTCTTTTACAAAAAATTATAGATTTTTCTTATTTTGAAAACACTCTATCTTCCACTTACAAAAAACTTATAGAAGAGATCCAAAATTTATTTATAGAAAATAGCGACGATTTATTGCATAATAGGATCAATGCAATTCCTCAAAGCGGTGAATATTCTCACCATTTTGCAAAAGATTTAAAAAAAATAAAACATTTACTGGTTGATTCTTGGGAAACAAAAATAAATTTAATTATGAATAATAGAACAGATTTAGAAATCATTAGCGATGTTGAAAAAGTTAGAGCCAAAAACAATGTCAATTGGATGGATATCTTACGTTTAGCTTTTACTCATGCACCTAAAGAAGCGAAAGCTCTCATGAGTAAAGTTAATGATCATGACGCTAAGATTTCCGATTTGCTTGCAGAATTATCAACTAATGAAGAAGCCTGAAGACATCTGCCTTCTGATTCAAGCTAGACTTGGTTCCGAAAGAGTCCCTCGCAAAATGATTCGGCCTTTTTATCGTAGCAACTTGGTTGATATCCTTTTCGATAAACTTAAATATTTGAATTCTATTCCCCAAAGTAATATCTACTTCTCCGCTTACGAGGACGAGCTTAAAGAAATAGCCAACAATCATGGTGTTAATATTTTTCACCGATCAGAAGCATCTGCAAAATCCGAAGGGCAACCTTTATCTGAAATTTTCGAATGGCACGACAAATTACCTTTTAAGTATGTTATTTTAATTAGCGCATGTAATCCTTTATTAAAAATTGAAACGATTGACTCATTTATCGAATCCTTTATCAAATCAGAGAAAGAAGGAGCTTTTGCAGTCTTCCCAAAGCAAACTTACTATTGGGATAAAGGTGGCAATAGCCTTACAGACTGGAAGGGTTCAGCAACCATGAACACTAAGTTCGTTGACCCTGTTTACGAAGCAGCTCACTGCTTGTATGCTTCTAGAATGGACATTATTGGGGATGGTTATTGGATGGATACAAAGTCTCCACCAACGCCTCATCTTTTTAAGATGCAAGAGCTTGAGGCTTTTGACATTGATCATGAATGGCAGTTTAAAATTGCAGAACTTCTCTACAAATCCTTATATTTTTCATGAATGTAGCTGTAATCTCTAAAGATAGACCGTGGACAAAAAAACTGTTAAAAAAATTAGATAAATACAATCATAAAATCATATGGTTGCAGGAATTATCTGAAGCTGAGATTGATTTAATAAAACCTGAGTATGTTTTCTTTTTTCACTGGTCGGAAAAAGTCTCAAGACGTATTTACGAAAATTACAAATGTATAGTAGTTCACACTGGGTGTCTACCGCAAGATAGAGGTGGTAGCCCAATTCAAAATCAAATATTAAAAGATAAATACATCAGCAGAGTAAATCTAATAGAAATGTGTGAAAAGTTAGATTCTGGAGGAGTCTTCTGCTCTGAGCAAGTATCCCTACAAGGAGACATTAATGATATTTGGGCTTGTATCGCAAGCGTTTCAGCTGACCTTATTGATAAATGCATTAGCGGTGATTTAGAGCCAACACCTCAAACTGGCGATCCACTAACAAATAAAAGGGTATCTAGTAATGTAATTAACTTTGAAAAATGTATAAACTCTATCTATAATCAGATTAGAATGGTTGATAGCGATTTTTACCCGAATGCGTGTATTTTTTTAAATGATTTTAAATTAGAGTTTAGTCGGGCTAAATTACAAAAAGAAGAAATTTTAACTGATGTTAGGATTACAAGAAAATAGTAAGATATTGATCTTAGCTGCTCATCCAGATGATGAGACGCTTGGTTGTGGTTCAACTATATCAAGATTATCCAGCGAAGGCCATGAGTTGCATCTAATGACTTTTACTAATGGCGTGGGAGCAAGAAAGGATAGAGACCAAGAAGACAGAAATAACAAACTTAATGAGGTTTGCAGTATTTTAGGGATATCGTCTTTTAATCATGGAGATTTCCCTGACAACGGCATGGATTCGGTTCCGCTTCTAGATGTTTGTAGGTACATAGATAATCACTGTCCGTTTGAACCTGATTTAGTATTTACTCACCATCCAGAGTGCTTGAATATCGACCATACTATTATCTATAGAGCTAGCATTACGGTTTTTAGACCTCAATCAGGTAAAAAGCAAACAATTTTATCTTACTTTGTCCCTTCATCCACTGATTACAACCCAACTTCTACTATGGCTGGTTGTATTCATGTAGACACTAAAGGGTTTTTAGATAAAAAAATTCAAGCTTTGTCGGTTTATGATGAAGAAATGAGGCGATACCCACACTCAAGAAGTTATGAAAATATAAAAAATTTATCTTGCGTTTGGGGTAGTGAAGTTGGCTTAGAGCATGCTGAAAAATTCAAAATGATTAGATCCATAATTTAAGCCCGTGTAGTAAAAAAACAGTTAGCGCATTAAAAATATGAATACGCATATGGTGGATAAGCTTTTAGTCGTAGGAACATCTAGTTCCATAACCAAATATGACAAAAGTTATTTTGAATACAAAAAGAAAGAAGGCTATAAAATAATTTCTTATTCGGGAAATTCATTAGTGTATATGTACGATGTAGGCTTTAAACCTGATTTGTTTGTATTCTTTGACCCCTACGCTTATGTAATGGGTATTGAAAACATGAGCGACGATAAATCAAACTGGTTAAAAAACACAACTTATCTTGGATACGATTTCTGTTCTTTTGAAAACCTTTTAAAAACAAATGAACATCTAAATGGCTCAAAAAGTTTTGGATTTACTGATTTTTTGAGTAATAGTAGATCTATAGACCTATACAAATCTCATCCACCACGCGACACATTTAAAAATTGTATTTTTGAGACTCCGACTATAGTTAATTACGATAGTATAAAAAATTTAAATCTTTCTAATCGCCTCTACATGATTAGAAATCACTCAAATGAATTAGATAAATTCACTTACTACCTCCTACCCCTTATCCTTTACTTCTTTAAAGCCGTAAAACATCTAGAGTTTGTGGGTTTTGGCACTTTTTCAGAAAATAGATATAAAGGTGGTCGAGGTTCTTATTCTAAATACATTCAAGCTTATGACAAAATCATCCCGTATTTAAAACAAACAAAAATAAATACGAAAATTTCTATATCTTTAGAAGATAATAGTTATTTTAAACAAGTAGAAAAAATCTTTAAATGAAAAAAGTAATCATCACAGGAGTCACAGGTCAAGATGGCAGCTTTATGGCTGATTACCTCTTGAAGAACACTGAACATACGATTGTTGCTGGTGTTCGTAGGTTAAGCGTCAAGAACCATAAGAATATTGCTCATTTAGTAGGCAATCCGCGCTTTAAGCTTATTGATCTTGACGTTGCAGATCAAGCTAACACAGATATAGTAATAGCGGAGGAGAAGCCAGATTACTTTATTAATTTTGCTGCTAATTCTTTTGTGGGTATAAGCTGGAAAATGCCAGTGAACCACATGGAGACTAACGCTATGGCAGTTTTGTATCAACTTGAGGCAATACGCAAACACTGTCCCGAATGTCGATACTATAATGCTGGCTCCTCAGAAGAGTTTGGAGACGTTTTGCATTCTCCTCAGTCAGAGTCTCACCCTTTGCGCCCAAGAAGCCCGTACGGAGTCTCTAAGGCCAGCGCGAGGCATATGGTGAAGGTTTGGAGGGAGTCTTACGACCTGTATGCTATTCAAGGTTGGTTATTCAATCATGAAGGCACTCGTCGAGGAGAAGAGTTTGTCACTCGTAAAATCACAAAGAACGTAGCTCGTATTCAAAAAGAATACGCTAGCGGAGACTTTAAACCTCTAGAATTGGGCAACATAGATGCCTTGCGAGACTGGAGTGACGCTGAAGATTTCGTCAAAGGTATTTGGTTGATGCTTAATCAAGAAAAGCCCAAAGAATATGTTCTTTCTTCAAATGAGACTCATAATATTCGTGAGTTTGTCGAGGAAGCTTTTAATTTTGCTGGTTTTGGTTTTGAGAAGTGTCGTTGGGATGGTCATGGAGTTAATGAAAAATACATGCATGAAGATAAAATTTTAATGCAGATTAACCCAGAATTCTATCGTCCTGCTGAAGTACACTTGCTTTTAGGAGACTCTTCGTTAGCAAGAAAGGAGCTTAATTGGAATCCTCAAACTGATTTTCTTGAATTAGTCAGGAAAATGGTTGCACACGATATTGATCTATGCTAGGATAACTTTATGCCAAGAGGTAAAAAGCAATGCCCTAGCTGCGAAGATTTAGTCGCAACTAGGGCTTCTTGTTGTGGTTGTGGCCACATCTTTACAAAAAAGAAAGTTGGCGAATCTAAAAAGGCAAAACCTAAGACTGCCAAACCCAAGATAAGCAAAATAGACATCTTAAAAAGGCTAGTTGAAGACCCCAAAAATAATAAAAGGTTTTTTTATGCTAGGGAGATGAAGATGCTGAATGATTTAGTGGATCTCTATTCACTTGAATTCATGAATGTGGTCAACCTCGGTAGGAGATTTGAATCCTTAGCTTACTTTAAACATTCAAAAGTTAAGGAGAAGCTTGACAGGAGGTTCAGAGAGTTTAATTATGTGACAGACAAGTCACGATACCCCGAATATAATCTAGGTGAAAAAAGCGGCGAAGATCGATTCGTCAAGAGAAAGAAGAAAACAGTAAAAGACTTTTTAGAAGAAGAATAATATGGCTAATAAAAAAACAATAGGAACACTCGACTCCAAAAATCTAGTTGGTAATTTTTTGAAGAATAATAAAGAAGATCACTTCAACTATGAAGAGCAGGTAAACTACAGGGTATCAAGCGGATCTCTGGAGTTCGATCATCATCTTGATGGAGGCTTTGGCCCCGGGTTGCATAGGTTTGTCGGAATGAATGAAGGGGGGAAGACTTCAGCCTCTTTAGAAGTCATGAAGAACTTCTTAAAGATGCCTAAATCAAAAGCAGTTTATTTCAAAGCGGAAGGAAGGCTTTCTGACGAAATGATTAAGAGGTGCGGAGTAAAGTTTGTCTCGACTCATGAAGAGTGGGAGGAAGGGACATGCTTTGTATTTGAGTCCAACATTTACGAGACTGTAGTAGATTTAATGCGCCAGTTAGTCTCCTCAAATGAAGAGAAAAATAAATATTGCTTTGTGCTAGACTCCGTTGATGGCTTAATTAAGAAAGCCGATAATGCAAAAACATTTGAAGAGTCTTCTCAAGTAGCTGGGGGCGCAAACATTGCTGCTACATTTATGAAGAAAATGTCAATAGCCCTTGGTAAAAGGGGTCATATGGCAATCTTCGTTTCTCAGGTTAGAGCAGATATCAAGCTAGACCCATATTCAAAAGCTCCCGTTCGCCAGACAACTGCGACAGGTGGCAATGCTCTACTTCACTTCGCAAACTGGATCATTGAGTTTGAGCCTCGATTCGGTGGGGATCAGATACTACTTAATCCATCTGTAAAAAAGATGGACCCAAAGACTAATCCAGCTATTGGGCATTATGCTAAAGTCGTTGTAAAAAAATCTCCAAACGAAAAGACTAATACTCGGATATCTTATCCGATCCGTTATGGAAGAACTGGCGGCAATTCAATCTGGGTAGAGAAAGAGGTTGTCGGAACTCTTGAAGCTTGGGAGTTCATTAAAAAGGCTGGAGCTTGGATTTCTATTACAGAAGACTTCAGAGAAGTCCTTTCTGAAGGAGGCTTTGAGCTTCCTGAAAAAGTTCAAGGGGAGAATAAGTTATTCTCTTTGATTGAAGATGACTCAGCTCTCTGCCAATATCTAGTAGCGTACTTTAAGAAAATGTTCAGCGGCCAAGAATGAAATTTTACTCTACAGACGGCAAGTTAAGGAACCTCAAAAACCCCAGAAAATATCACATAGATTGGGAGGCTTCTAGCCGAAGCAAGTTTCAGAAAAACGTAAAAGACTTCCTTTATCCATACTGGAGTACTGATATTGTTTTTGAAGAGTTCAGAGTAGTTGGTAGCCGATTGTCATTAGACTTTTACAATGCTAATAAAAAAATAGCCATTGAAGTTCAGGGCGCTCAACACACGAAATACGTCAAACATTTTCACAAGAACAGATTTAAGTTTTTAGACCAACTGAAAAGAGATCAAAAAAAGCTCGACTTCTGCGAGATGAACGATATAAAACTGGTAGAGATATACCCCAATGACACTGTAGATCAGTCATTTTTTGAAAACCAAGACATTTACTTATGAACCAAGATGAAGAAGCATTCTCAATCCCAAGCGGATTCGTGGAGAAACTATACGAAATTTCTGGAGACTCCGATAAGCATAAGGGCGTCATTATGATTGCGGCTAACGAATCTGGAGATCCAATTATCTATACCAAATTTGATTCTATGATAACCGAATTAGGTTTAACTAAAGCTCTCAGTCAGCACCTTGCTAGATTAGAAAAAGAAAACGAACAGCCTAATGATCTATAGCTACGAATTAGAAAAACAGCTTTTAGCTGGACTACTAAAAGACCCGCCTTCCCTCATTGAGATTTCTAATTTCATTGGCCATAAGGATTTTTATTCTGAAACCTCTTTTTTACATGCGACTATTTTCAGAGTGATTAAGCAGTCTGTTGATGCGGGGGAGGAGCTAGATAATATCATCTTAGCTCAAAGGGTTAATGAAGTTGGACTAAGCTTTGAAGGGAGTGTCAATGCTGCTGATTACATTAAGTCTCTCGCTATGAGATCTGTCCCTTCAGGGAATCTTACTAAAACAGCGAAGGAGCTTAAGAAGTTCTCTATCAGGAGAGAGATTGTAGAGTCTTCAGATTTGATATCAAAGAAGATGAAAGGGATGGCCCCAGAATCTTCTTACAGAGAGATTGTTGAAACCGCTGATCAGATTTACAATTCCAAGATTAACCTGTTTGATATTGGAAGCGATACTCCCGAAAATATCTATGAAGATATGGAGCATATGATCGAGGAGAGGGGAAACAATCCAATCGAAGAGTTTGGAATGATGGGGCCGCACGATAAAGTGAATGACATCTATGGTTCACTTTTACGCCCGGGTAATATCACTGTTATTGTTGCTCGTTCTGGAGTTGGTAAGACTCAGTTCTGTATGGATTACGCGACTAAGGTCGCACTAAAATACAATGTCCCAGTTTTACATTTTGATAATGGCGAAATGAGCAAAGAGGAACTCATCATGCGTCAGTGTGCGGCTCACTCTGGAGTCCCAATGCATCTCCTTGAAAGTGGTAAGTGGAGACAAGCTGGGCAGGATGTGGTTGATAAAGTTAGATCTGTATGGCCAAAAATAAGTAAATTAAAATTCTATTACTATAATGTGGGCGGAATGGATGTTGACGTAATGATCAATACTCTTAAGAGGTTTTACTACTCAACTGTTGGCAGGGGAAACAAGATGGTTTTCTCCTTTGATTACATCAAAACAACTAACGACTCTACAGGTAATAAAAATGAGTGGCAGGTTGTCGGTGAGATGGTAGACAAGTTTAAAAGATGCATTCAGAAGGAAGTTCTTGAAAACGGAGACCCAGTTATCCCAATGATCACTTCCGTTCAGTCAAACAGGAGCGGTATCACAACTAACAGAAACTCTCAAAACATTATTGATGACGAGAGTATTGTATCGCTCTCTGATCGAATCACACAGTTCTGCTCCCACATGTTTATCATCAGGCGTAAGACGGAGGACGAGATACAGTTGGAGGGTCAACGGTTTGGCACTCATAAGATGATCAGTGTCAAGTATAGAAGTTTGGGTAGAGACATAGCTGGGGCTATTGAACCAGTCCAAGTTGAAGATTCTCTAAGAAAGAACTTTATTAATTTAGACTTCAATAATTTTAATATTACAGAGCGTGGCGACTTAAGAGATATTGTCGCTGTGCAAAACGGAGATCCAGAATTAGATGACAGTATACCAGATGCACCGACAAGACAAGACAGAGACGATATCCCAGAGCTTGGTTCCTTCTGAAGAGTTTGAGAAGGTTTTAAGTTCAATAGGCTATAAACTTATTGATTGTGGTGATCATTGGAGATCACAAGCTTTATATCGTGATGGAGACAATGCTACCGCTTTAAAGATTTATAAAAATACTGGAGTCTGGATGGACTTTGTAGAGCCTAAAGGGTCTTTACCTTTTGAAGCTTTAATTCGGATGACTGTGGGTGATGACCAGAAGATCTCTGAAACTTTAAAAAAAATTAAAAGTGATAAACTTTACACTACCCCAAAAGTAGACAGGATAGAAATGGAACAAATTTACCCAGAGGACTGCTTAGATAAGCTTTTCCCAAATTACAAATTCTACAAAGATCGTGGGATCTCAGAGGAAACTCAAATAGCTTTTAAAATAGGCTTAGCTGGAGTAGGCAAAATGTACCGCAGGATGGTCTTCCCCATCTACAACCAAGACAACCATATTATTGGTTTCTCTGGTCGAAAGATAGACGAGGGTAACGATTACCCTAAATGGAAGCATATCGGCAAAAAGAATACTTGGGTTTACCCCGCATGTATTCAAGAGAATGAGTGTGGTGCGGAAATTGACCGTTTGAGTCAAGTCATCTTGGTTGAAAGCATAGGCGATGCAATGGCTCTATATGACCAAGGCGTTAAAAATGTCTTAGTATTGTTTGGGCTTTCGGCTAGTCCTAACATTATTAATTATTTGTCTAGTAAAGTTTTAGATGACATTTACATTTCAACTAATAATGATTCTAAATCCTCACAAAATAGAGGGTTGATAGCCGCGATCAAGAATTACCTGAAGCTAGCAAAGTATTTTGATTTAGATCGTCTCACCATCAAACTCCCTCAAAATGGAAATGATTTTGGAGAAATGTATCAAAGTGGCTATAATATTGACAACTGGCTCAATAGGGATATAGATCAACAAGAGCAAAAAGATTATATTAGTAATTTTGTCTCTAAGAACCAAACCTTATTTACTAAGGCGGAAAGTAAAATGGCCCAAAAAATAAATGACTGATCCTAAAACGCCTTTATCTGCAAGTAGAATTAAAACCGCCCAAGGTTGTTCTTGGTTGTATTGGTGTAAGTATAAGCTGAAGCT
>Ga0316202_10001603_pt1 | contig 17054 bp, 22 predicted proteins | sample 3monrhotite_MG_FD_204934 | JGI IMG/M metagenome (GOLD analysis project Ga0316202, IMG submission 204934) | Microbial mat bacterial communities from mineral coupon in-situ incubated in ocean water Damariscotta River, Maine, United States -... | ecosystem: Environmental > Aquatic > Marine >... | reverse complement strand
CTGGTGACGCTGTTGCCGATGGTGACGATCGTCAGGTTGCTACAGTAAGCGAATGAGCCATTCCCAAGGGTAATGACGCTGTTGGGAATGGTGATGCTCGATAGGCTGCTGCAGTCAATGAATGCGTTATTCCCGATGCTGGTGACGCTGTTGCCGATTGTAATACTGGTTAGGTTAGTGCAGTCATCGAATGATCCATCCCCAATCGAAGTTACATTGCTACCAACATATACGGAGGTTAAACTTCCTGAAAATCTAAACCCAGAAAAAGCATCAATGGTAGTAAGGTTTCGTGTTTGCTCTACTCCTGATGTAAAGTCCGTTGTGTAAGGGTAAGATTGCGCAAGAGCAGCATCGCTCATTGGCAAATTAGCCAAGGTAATTTTCTTAGTTTCCCCAGCGCTAGTGTCAACAACTGGCAAAATGTCAGTTGCTGCGTTAGCCGAAGTAAGTTCCGTGAGTTGTGATATTTTTTTGTCTGCCATGATGTTATAAATTTTTAATTAGATTGCTCAAGAACCAGAGTAAATAAATCTTCCGTCAAAAGTTTGTATCCATCTTCAAGTAAAATAGAATCAGTGAAAAAATGATTGTACATTTAAAGGTCTAAATCCAGCGTCAATAGGATTTTCAATCTTAGAATCAAAACCAAAATCACTATATTTTCTATTAAGCTCCTGTATTATATGACTATACATGTGAAGATTTTGACTGCCTGAAACAGGATACCCCGTAGTCAAAGAAATAATTCTAGCATCAAAAATTCCAGACCCGAAAAGACCCGTACTAAAAGAAGTATGTATTTCGTTACGTAGTATGTTTGGATTTTCCATAAATATAGCTATATATTTATTACACTATAAAATAATAATTAATCAACAATACTCGCAAAACTATTTTCTGAACTCCCTTTGGGTTTATCCTCAACATGTTTCTTGCCTACTTCCTTTTCGTATTTTTTAAAATAATCTTGCTTTACAGGATCATACCCAAGCCTCTCTTCTCTTTCTATACTAAGTTCTTTGGAGTAGTCTAACATGTCTCCGTAAGTACCCTTCATCTTACCAGTCTTATCAGTAAAAGCCTGCTTGTCAAACGCATCAATCTTGCTATGAGTGTTGAAATTTATTGGAGTATAAACTCTATCCCATTGCAAACCATCTTCGTCATAGAAGGTATGTTCATCATTTATTGATTGAACTAACTCAACGTATTCTTCTTTTTTTGGATGTTTGTAAATATACTCTGGCATATACAATATATATTGTGCCGACAAACTGTTTCCAACTATTTAAGAAGTTAGGCTTTTTACGCTTTTACCAGACTCCCACATTCTGCAAGACCAATATCTCGCTTTATATTTTGGGCCAGGATTTGTGTCGCATTGATGTCTAGCTCTGAATGATTTGCGGCGCTCTGGGTCATCCCTCTTTATTTCCATGTTGGGGTCTCCAAAATTTACTTTTACAACATTGCCCTTTTCATTTTTAACGTAAACAGAAAATTTCTTTGGACCTTTTGGAGTTCTAAACGGTTTATTTAATTTAACTCCTTTTTTTGATTCAGCGGCCCAAACAGAAGCTTCCACCTCTTCACCATCTTTATCTAGATCATCATCATAACTAGATTTAGACTTATTAAGCGGCCTACCATCTTTTCCAGATGGACCAGACATTGGATGACTTTTAGGTAATAAATCTGTGTCGTGCTTACCGCTTTTATATTTTCCATTTCTCAAGGCTCTCAAGAAAGAGTTGACCCTTGCCATAGCCCATTGTTGCGGAGAACTAACACTAGGCCTAATACTAGATGGGTTTGTTTTATAAGCGCCAATCCCCCTTTTGTAAACTTTTCTAAGAACAGAAAGAGACGTTCTTTTGCTAGATACATTTCCAACTTTTTCATTATGCTCTTTAACCTTCTTTTTTAACGAGTCCGTTAAAGAAGCTTCAGATTTAATACCCTCAAGAAGCTCTTCTTCTGAAAAAGAGACTTCTAGTATTTCTTTTCCATTTTTAAAAATTTTATCAGTATCCATAATGATTATTATTACACAATAATATTGTAAAAAAGAAAAGCCTTCCCGAAGGAAGGCTCGCTATTATACTACTGCAAGGCTCTTAATTGAATTTCTGTGAGCTTTAACTTCACCCCTATTTCCAGAAAAACGATTAAATGTTACAAACGTTTTGCCAATAGATTTTACTTTACCCATAAAACATTCAGAACGTTTAGAATTTTCTAGATTTACTCTCATAAATCTGCCGCGAGACTTTGTTACTTTTGATTTGATAATACTTGTATTCATTATATTTTTATTAGTTCTAATATTTCATCACAGAATTTGGAATCCGTGAATTGAGATGACAGCTTTTTGCCGTCTTCATTTGTTTTCCCATCAACGACATTTTTAACTGCAATATCTAAAGCATTAGACATAGCTTCTACGTCTAAATCATAAATATTTCCACAATTAAATGGAGACCCTTGATGAAAGAAAAGATTATCTACTGCTGCAATTTTACCATTAGGAGCAACTTTGATTGAATTATTTTTGTTAGCCCACTCTTTTATTCCAGAATTAAAATTAACTACGCACTGCTTTCCGAGTCCAGCCATATGAAAGGATGGTAATGACCAAGACTCTCCGCCGCTTCCATCAACAACTATATCAGCCATGTTGTATGCTTGATTCAGCTCGACTAATTTTCTGAAATAAGGCATCAAAACAATATTATGAGGTACATTTCCTTCGCAAGCCTCAACAATCTTCATCTTATTTATCTCCATTGATTTTTGTGGGTCCTCATGGAAAAATGGATTAAAAATATGGAGATGAATCTTAAATCTTTTATCGTTTCCAAATTTCTTTTTCAATAAATTGATAACATTAGAAGTATGTTTTCTTTTTTCGAACTTACCAGCTACAGCGATAACAATCTCATTATTTTCGTATCTTTTAACTTCAGTTTCTTTAAATGCAAGAGAATTATAGGCCAAGTTAATAGTTGTATGATTATCAACACCATATTCTTTGCAAACATCTTCCGTAAAAGAGCAGGGTGATGCAACTTTATCATAGGAATTCAAAATATTTTTCTCTATGGGAGTCAACTGATCTAACTCATGAAAAAAATAAAGAAAAGGATTTTTACTGATTGATTCGTGAGAGCCGTTAATATGCCAAATTCTTAAAGAGGGGTCTGTTCTTTTAAAGTCTTTCACGGATTTTTGAGTGCATAACTGCAACCAAGCCATAAATTCTTGGGGAACAATATCCTCATATGAGGATACGTCTACTCCGCCTATAGGAAAGATATTTGGTTCTAGTTTTCTAGTAAATAGTTCATACAAAAAATTTGTAGACACTTGTCCTAAACTTGTACCATTGATTGGAACTTGTAAGCTAAAATTACTCATCATTTAAAATTTGTTTATATCTGTCTAAGATTCGATTATATTTTTGGCGAACCCATTCACCAGAATATTTATCGTTCATGTCTTTAGCTATCTCTGAAAATGTCATCCCAGACAACCTTTTTTCAAGAATTTTCCTATCTTCATCATTTTGTATGCTATTTTCAACATAAGTTTTTAACTCTTTGCGCCCATAATTAGGAATTTCAATCAAGTGGTTATCTTCTATTTCTACGAAATATTTATTTGAACTGCAAAGACTTTGACATGTCCAAAAAGTTTTGTTTCCTATCCAAGTAGAAAACTTGCTCTTGGTTACATCGAACTCTTTTGCCGCCTCATAAAAGAAACTCAATGGATTTTCCTTTAGGTCTTCAATCTCCATTACTCCAGAGTATGCATTAGCTTTTTTGTAAAAAATTCCACTATGCCTCTCTCTTAATTTTTTCAAGCAATCATTTACTTCAACATTATTTTTTATGTTTTCGGTAAGCTCAACATCAGATAAATCATCAATCATTCCTCCTAATATACTACAAATAAAACAAATGTCAATAAAAAGTTGACTTTTTTGCAAGATATTTTATATGTTTGATAAATGGAAGATATAAAACAACCTAAACGTGCGTGGAAAGGGACTTGGATACCTAAAAATATCTGGGAGAACGAACAACTAACTTGGATGGAAAAATGCATCTGGGCAGAAATCTTCAATCTGGATGATGATGATCGAGGTGGATGCTGGGCATCGAATGCTTTTTTGGCGAAAAAATTTAACACCAGCCCTCAAACCATAACCAATACAATATGCAAACTAAAAAAGCTTAAATTACTTAAGCAAGTAGCCTTTGATGGGAGGCAAAGAGTGCTAAAATCTACCTATTTAGACTAAACCTATAGGTTTACTCTGACCAAACCCTATGGTTTACCATAGAATAAAGGATAAAATAAAGATTTATTTCTAAAGAAATAAATAAGAAAACAAGTTTTCTTAAATTTAAATTGTTTTTAACATCAAATATAAGTATACCAAACTATGGAAGATTTTACAGATAGAGTAACAATTGGAATCCTTGACTTTTTTCAAGAGAAGGAATCAGAAGATTTATTGAAATCTTTGAAAGATAATTTATTGATAAAGGTAAATATATTGTTTATCGATAATGGAACTCCAAAAGATTATAGTAAAAGATTTTTAGATACTGGATTAGTTGATGAACTTGTTATCAATGAAAAAAATCTTGGTTGTGGTCCAGCTACAGCACAAATGTATGATATCTGTAAAACACCTTACCTGATATATGTTCAAAGCGATCAAAAATTGATGCACAAAATTGATGCAGATACGATGAACGGAATGATTAAAGCTTTGGATCAATATCATTGTATTGATATGGCTGGAAATCAATGCTCTGGAAAATTTTCAGAAAGAGCAAATATGATGAAGGTAGATTTCTACAAACGTATTCCAAAGGGAACTCTAGGTGGTCCTGGAATTACAAATGATCAGAAATTTGTAGAAGAATGGGTTCAAGATTTTTTTGCGGATAATAATTGTTCGATTGCTCATGTCAGGCCTACAATCTTTTCAGATGAAGGATATTATTCTGTCAGAGAATTATCTCAAGATGACTCTTGTATCTTAAAGCATTCTTGTTGGACAAAAGAAATGTGGATTCTTACTGAACCACCAAAAAAGAAATATGAGGTATACCCCCCTCTTAATGACGAAGAGTGGGAAAAGTTAATTAGTGGAGATTTTCCAAGATGGGGAAACAACGAAAGAGGTTATGTTCCTGAAGCTTGGAGAAATAATGTTTTCACAAATGACTTTGTAGAATCTAAAATTAAAGAAGACATTAAAAATGGGAAAAATTAGAAATAAAACTTGGCTTTGCGGTCTTACCTATGGTCCCGCAATTGAAGCAATAAAAAAGAATATTATTCCAATTGCTAAACACTTTGATGGACTTAATATTGTTCTACATAAAAACGGAACTATACTAAAACCAGAAGAGCAAGAGCTTTTTAAAATTCTTAATGACAGCAGAGGCGATGGTAAGATCCATCTATTCGACTGGATTAAAAGATACGATTATTCTAGAAATCGATACCTATTTGATCCATTGATGAGAGCTGGAGACTTTTTTGTAGTTGTAGATTCTCTAGAGAATATGACTGAAGATTTTTGCAAGAATGATATTCCGAAGCTTACTAATGCAATGATTGAAAATAATCTTGAGGGAATCTTCCTTCATGGGAAGGGACTTATTTTCAGAAAAAACGAATGGATGAAGTATGAGAACGGAACTCATGAATGTATTCGTCCTATGAACAGAGCTGCTGAATTAACTGAAATTGTAGGCTACGAAGACAGCTCAAAATACTTCACGAATACTAGACCAAAAGAAAGAGACAGGCTGCATTTTGTCGAACATTACTTCAGATATTATCTCATTGACAATACTATGCAATGTTATTTAGGGACTGAAGATGATGGAGATCTGACAAGAACTAGGCTAGAGAATAGACACAATTTTAGAAATCATCTTTTTGATAAAGGTGTTGATTTTGAATATAGCTCAATCCTTGATTTCTTTAAAAACGGCGTTGACGATGATACTAAAGAATTCATTAATAAAGAAAAAATTCTAAATGATATCTATAGAAATCAAATTTTAGGCGAAGAAGATATGGTTGATAATCACGATTACGAGAATATTAAAAAGATATGATTTCTTTAGCAAGCTCTGCATTTAATATTGAATCGAATGATTTTGATATAGAATCGGCAATCAAAAATTGGGAACTTCATGTAGATGAAATTGTCATTAGCACTATACCTTCTGACGATAATTCTCTAAATATTTTAAAGAGTCTAAAGTGTTCTAAACCAATCAAAATTATAGAAGATGACTTTTCATTAGAAGATCCAGAATTTGATGGCAAATTGAAAAATAGCGCTCATCAAAATTGTTCTAATGAAATTGTTATTCAGTGTGACCTTGACGAGAGACTGGGAGGGAATCCACAATTGTGGAGAGATTATTCTGAAAGCCTTTTGAATTCTAAAGATTTAAAAGGCTTACTTCTCCCAGTGATAGATCTTTATGGGTCTTATTACGAATATTCTTCTATAAACAAGAAGTGGTATATGGCTAAGAGGGAGGGTACTAAGAGAGGCGTAGTTTCATTTGCCAGAAAGGAAAATGGAAAAATTGATATAGAAAAGTCAGATACTTGCGAACTTCTTGATGAGAACGATAATTTAGTTCCCCACGTTGATATATGTCATCAATATAATATTGACCCTTTAAAATATTGCCAATCACACAATCCTTTCATTTGGCACTTAGGCTACATAGACATAGATCGAAGGTCAAAAATTAATTCTTGGTGGAAACCTCATTGGGAAAATCGAAAGGGAGAATCTGTTGAAGATATAAAAATATCTCAAAAAGATTTAGAACAAGTTGAAACCCATAAACATAATATTCAAATAGATTTTTTATGAACTCATTACCAGTATCATTAACTCTTTATACAACCACTAAAGGTCATTTTGGTTATAAAGATTGCCCGAAACATACGGTCGATCATCTTTCGACTATAGATGAAGGATGTTTTTCTAGCAAGTCTGTACACATCAAGGTATGCGACAATAAAGATGGTGATGAAAAATTTAAAGACTTAGATCGTTATTTTAAAAATAAATCTTTCAACGTTGTTTCAACGAAAGGAAGTTGGAATAGAAAAAACAATAATCATGCCATAGAATATTTCAAAGATATGGAAACTCTAATGAACGAAGATTTGGTTCACGATAATGAGTTTATCTTTTTTCATGAAGACGACTGGATTATTAACACTGAAAAACCGCTAATATACTTACTTCAAGAAGGCATTAAATATATGAGACACAACAAAGATCTTCTTTGCGTCAGAGTTAATGCGGACATAAATACAGACATATCAAAAGCAACTAAAATCTCAAATGATATTTATCTTCAAAATGAAGATTATACTCAATTCGGACCAACAATAACATTTCAGCCGACCCTAATGAGAACGAGAGATTGGTATGCAGCAGTCAGACAGATTAACAGAAATGATCTAAGGTTTAAGTCTCACTGCGAGCTTCTGAGCGGGATGTTTATGAAGGGTTTGTTTGCAACCGTAAATACTCCATTTGCATTTTTTGATCCTAGTATTATCAATGCCACCCATATTGGCTCAGAAGAATTTGCATTAGAAAAACTAAAATGATATTTTTTGATTTAAAAGAACCGAATAAATATTCTTTCTTAAAAAAAAGAATTGTTCCTAAACATATCAATTCTTTGACTAGAAAAAGATATGGAAATCCTGGAGATAGTAGCTATATCTTCGCCAAAGAGATTTTTGATAATTCTAGAATTTTATCTTATGGAATAAATAGCGACCTAGATGGTACTTCTTTTGAGGAACGTGTTTTTGATTCAGTCGATGCAATACATATGTATGATGGAACTATTGAGAAGTATCCATCTAGAGAAAATTTGCCACAAAATGCCAAGTTCTTTAAAGAGAATGTATATGGATATAATTTCTCTAATCATTTCGATAGAATTTTCAACAAAGAAGATGATAGATATCTAATTAAAATGGATATCGATGGCTGGGAATATGATGTTATTCAAAACAATCAAGATATTTTCAAAAAATATATTTCTCAGATTTCTTTTGAATGTCATGGCTTGATTGAAGAAAATCCCTCAGAATGGAAAATTGAACCAATTATTGCAAACGTCAAAAAAGATAAGCAACTCAAAATGAGTTTTTTTGACTTTATGAACGAACACTTTGTTTTGTTTCATGCACACGCAAATAATCACTGTCCCACTTATGCAGGTTTTCCAGAAACATTAGAACTTCTTTATGTCAATAAAAAAGAGGTTGATGATATTGATTGTCAACCCTGCGAATATAAAATGCCGATAGACGGATTAGATTTCCCAAATTATGATTGCAGACCAGATTATATTTTAGATTGGTGGTTATGAAAATAGGATTTTTACTTTCTGCATTTAATCAAGAAGAATTCATACTTGATTGTTTAAAAGATCTTGTTCCTTTCTGTAGAGATAATGGGCATATCATTAGTGCCGTATCTGTGCCATTTAAGGAATATAAAGGCAAAAATATTGATTATGATGATACTACCAAAATTTTAAAAAGACTTTTAAAAGATGGAGACATACATTCTGTCGTTGATGAGCCAAAATATATAAGTGAGTGTAAGGCTAGAAGTCTTGGTTTGAGCATGATAAAAGAACACGATTGTGATTTTTTATTCTTAATAGACTCTGACGAAATTTTCTCTCATGAAGACTTAACTAAAATACAGGCTTATGTTGAAAGTTCTGAATTTATTGATTGGTGGTCTATAAGTTATAAAAACTTTGTCGGGGAAGGATATTTGAAAGAGCCATTTACTCCTCCAAGAGTTTTTAAAATTAAAACTAGAAACTTAACCTTGTCTCATTTTTATTTTGATAACGATATTATCTATAAGGACGAGCATGACTTAGATATTAACTACAAGTCTCTTGCAAATAAAATCATCCCAGAAAGTATTGCTTGGGTTACTCATTGGACATGGCTTAGTACTGAAAAAAATAAGCAAAAGGTTCAATACCAACTTGAGCATTTTGGTCACTGCTCTTACAAGTGGGAAGACGGCCAAATTAAACTTAATGATGATTTTTTTTATAAAAACAATGTGGCCAAGCCGAATATAATTTATGAAAAAGATTAAATTTATATTTGACTTAATACAAATTAATGCCATACATATAACGATGATCTAATCAATCTGATTGGAGTCGAAATAATAATATAATAAAAGTATGAAAGAAAAGAAGGAGATGCAAGTAGAGGTAGACGGAAAGCTAGAAACTAGGCAGGTGGACTATATTGTCCACAGAGACGGTGTTCCAGTCAGATATCCAAAACTCAATGATTTTGAACACATTTACGAAAATGATAAACGTATAGTTATTTTTACTAGTACAGTAAAGTAAATTTCGTTACACATTTTAAGGGTACAATAGCATTTTTTTAAAACTTCTTGTAAAAGTTTCTTTTAAGATGTAATTAGATATTACCTTAATATATAATATAAAAAGTAAATGATATTCGAAGAGCAAATCGCAAGAAAACCAGATCACTATCCTTGGACAGAGGAATTCATGAGGGCAATGTGGGAAGGACATTGGACAGATAAAGAATTTAGCTTTACGTCTGATGTTCAAGACTACAAAGTTAAAATGACTGAACAAGAGAGAGAGATCATAATTAGAACGTTGTCCGCTATTGGACAAATAGAAATAGCCGTAAAGACATTTTGGGCTAAAATTGGAGATAATCTACCTCATCCATCTATTCGAGATATGGGATATGTTATGGGTAACATTGAAGTTATCCACAATAATGCATACGAGCGCCTCATCGAGGTATTAGGCTTGGATGATGTCTTTGAGCAGAATTTAAAGCTGGACTGGATTGATGGTCGAGTAAAATATCTGAAGAAATATACGCACAGATATTATAAAGATTCTAAAAAGCAATTCGTATACGCTTTGATCTTGTTCACTCTTTTTGTAGAAAACGTTAGTCTGTTTTCTCAATTTTACATTATTAACTGGTTTGGAAAAAAGAATCTTCTCAAAGATACTAATCAACAAACTGCGTATACTGCCAGGGAAGAGGATATTCACGCAAAGGTAGGCATCAAGCTGGTTAATGTCATTCGCAAAGAGCATCCAGAGCTTTTCGATAAGGAGCTAGAAGACAAGATTCTTCATGAAGCAGAGGAAGCTTTTAAAGCAGAGTCTCAAATTATTGACTGGATGATTAATGGCATACAAGAACAAGGATTGTCTGCTGACCTACTCAAAGAGTTTGTGAAAAATAGAATCAACGAATCTCTCGAACAAATTGGATATAAAAAGATTTTTGACGTTGACAATGATCATATAAAAGATACTTTATGGTTTGACGAAGAGGTACTAGGTAATTCAGCTACTGATTTCTTTAACTCTCGTCCAGTTGAATATAGCAAAGGGAACAAGTCTTTTGACGAAGACGATTTATTTTAAAATTAATGGAAAAATATTATTGGTTAAATGAAGACTCTAGAACATTTCTTTCTAGAGGGTATTTAAAAGAGGGTCAATCAGCGGAACATAGAGTTTCTGAGATTGCCAGCAACGCAGAAAAGATTCTTGGCGTAAGTGGGTTTGCAGATAAATTCTTAGACTATATGTCTAGAGGATTTTATTCTCTATCAACTCCTGTCTGGGTTAATTTTGGAAACAAAAGAGGTCTTCCAGTTAGCTGTTTCAATTCTCATGTTTCAGATACAATGGAATCCATCTTAGATAAGGCCGCAGAAGTTGGAATTATGTCTAAAATGGGTGGTGGGACTTCTGGATTTTTCGGCGAACTCAGAGCTAGAGGTGATAAAATTTCTGTTGGTGGAGAATCATCGGGTCCAATCCATTTCATGGAAATCTTCGATAAGGTTGCAGAGGTTGTAAGCCAAGGCTCTGCAAGGAGAGGATCTTTTGCAGCTTATCTTCCTGTTGAGCATGACGATATTGAAGAGTTTTTGCAGATCCGAGATGATGGACATCCTATTCAGCAAATGAGCATTGGAGTTACAATTACTGATGACTGGATGAAATCGATGATTGGCGGAGACAAGGAAAAGAGAAAGATTTGGGGCAAGATTATTAAAAAGCGTTTCGAAAGTGGATATCCATATATTTTCTTTACCGATACGGTAAACAATAACGCACCTCAAGTATACAAAGACCTTTCAAGAAAAGTCAACAGTTCGAATCTATGCTCTGAAATCTGTTTGAGTTCAGATAAGAATGAGTCATTTGTTTGCGTATTATCTTCTTTAAACCTTCTTCATTGGGATGAAATTAAAGATACTGATGCTGTAGAAACTTTGACCTATTTTCTTGACGCCGTAAATCAAGAATTTGTAGATAAGACTGAAAATATCAAGCATATGGAATCAGCTCATAAATTTGCTAAAAATCAAAGAGCTTTAGGTATGGGAGTTTTAGGCTGGCACTCTTTACTTCAATGCAAAGGCATTTCTTTTGAAGGATTAGAAGCCAATATGCTTAATAATTCTATCTGGGCTGAAATAGATAAAAGATCTTTAAGAGCATCTAAAGAAATGGCGGATAAGTTTGGTGAGCCAGAAATGCTAAAAGGTCGTGGAGTAAGAAATGTTACTAGGTTAGCAATAGCTCCTACAACTTCCTCTTCTTTTATCTTAGGCCAGGTCTCTCCATCTATTGAGCCTCTAAATAGCAATTACTTTGTAAAGAAGCTGGCGAAAGGAAACTTTACTTATAAGAACCCTTACTTAAAAAATCTTTTAGAATCTAAAGGCAAGAACGATGCAGAAACTTGGAAGTCTGTATTGGTGCATGGTGGATCAGTTCAGCATTTAGATTTTCTTAAGCAAGAAGAGAAAGACGTATTTAAGACTTTTGGAGAAATCTCTCAGAGAGATATCGTTATTCAAGCTTTTTCCAGACAGAAATTTATTGATCAATCTCAATCTCTTAATCTTATGGTCGGTCCAGAAGTTAAACCTAAAGAAGTAAGTGACTTGTTAATTTTTGGATGGGAATCTGGAGTAAAAACCTTCTATTACCAAAGGAGTGCAAATCCTGCACAAGAATTAAGTAGAAAAATCAATAATTGCACCTCTTGTGAAGGCTAATAGTTTTACAGAACAAGAAATTGCAGAATTAAAAGAAGACTCTTTGTCATCCATGAATCAGTGTCTTGCGGTTATTATCGAATCGCGAGACGCTATCATGGATGATCACAAATGGAGCAGAAATAAGAGGGTTGACGACAAACTCTTAGACCTATATTCTTCCCTTCGTTTGGTCTATAAAGATCTTATAAAATATAAAGATAGATTTTTAAATAATAAAAAATTAAATACTATTTTAAAAAACAAAGAAAGCTTTACTTCCGAATATTTAGTATGCTCAGCAATAATAGAAAGAATGCTTCAAGAGGCTAAACAATAGTTGGTTTTTCTAGCAATGGTAATATACTTTCTTATATGAAGAAAGTAATTATTACTGGCGTAACTGGACAGGTTGGATCTTATATGGTAGACTTCTTACTTAAGAATACCGATTATCAAATCTTTGGTGCAATTAGAAGGCTCAGCGTTCCAAACCATCAAAATATCAACCATATCGATAATGCTAGGTTTAAGTTGATAGAGATGGATTTAACTGATGAGCCTAGTATCTTTACATGCATTCATGATATAAAGCCAGATTACTTTATTAATTTTGCTGCAAATTCTTTCGTAGGTAATAGTTGGAAGATGCCAGTTAATCATTTTGATGTTAACGCTTTGGGCGTTATGCGTCAGCTAGAGGCGATCAGAAAATGTTGCCCCAATTGTCGTTATTATAACGCTGGATCTTCAGAAGAGTTTGGAGACGTTGTATATAGTCCTCAAGACCTTAGCCATCCATCAAGACCAAGAAGCCCTTACGGAGCGGCTAAAGTGGCAGCTAGGCAGATCGTAAAGGTATGGAGAGAGTCTTATGACTTGTATGCTATTCAAGGTTACTTGTTTAACCATGAAAGTGAGCGCCGTGGCGAAGAGTTTGTTACAAGAAAAATTACAAAGGCTGTTGCTAGAATTAAAAAAGCTATTGAAAATGGAGAAGATTTTCAACCCCTGGAACTTGGTAATATGAATGCCAAAAGAGATTGGAGCCATGCAGAAGATTTTGTAGTGGCTGTTTGGCTTATGCTCAATCAAGACAATCCAAAGGACTACCTTCTAGCGTCTGGTGAAACTCATACAGTTAGAGAGTTTGTCGAAAGGGCATTTATCTTTTCTAATATTAAAGTGGAAAATAGTAATTCTTTTAGATGGGAAGGCTCTGAAGAAAATGAAGTGCTTTACTACAATGATAAGGTTGTTGTTAAAGTTAATCCAGACTTTTATCGTCCAGCAGAGGTTGATCTTTTACTCGGAGATCCATCTGAAGCGAAAGAAAATCTGGGTTGGAAACAAAAAATTAGTTTCGATAACTTAATTGAAAGAATGATAAGGAGCGATATCAAAAAGTCTTGACTAATTCAAAGTTTATTTTAATATATTATGTATGCTGAAAAAAATCAGAGGAATATACAAAGGAACTATATCAAAAAAGGGAGAATATGGAGTGGCGCCAAAAATGCTTTTCATCGATCTTTATGCAGACGGCAATTTCTTGTGTAGCTCTTATGAATTTTCGCTATTAAAATGTTTCAAATCCTTAAACATCAAACCAAGCAACTTGATTGAGTTTGAGGCTACGATAGAAAATCAAGGAGGTCTAAAGATAAAAAGACCAAAGAGCGTAAACAAGATAGACTTGTCTTTTTTAGGAGAGTCATTTCAATACTGTTCAAATAAATTTATCAAAAAGAAAAAGGCTTTGTCTCGCGAAGAGACCAAGTCAGAAAAAATCGCTTTTATAAGGATGTACAATAACTATGGAGATGATTTTAATTTCTGGAAGTTCTTAACACTTGGCTTTGAGCTTAATTCTTTAAACTGGTTTTTAACCGAAAAGGGTGAAAAATTTGTTAGAGAAAATTTAAAGAAATATTATTATAATAATGTTGACATTCCAGAAATAAAGCCTAATTATATACTTGAAGATCATTTTATAGCAGAAAAGATTGAAATTCAAAAACCCAAAACAATAATAGATTTTTTAAAATAATGGCAAAACAAAAGACAAAAGAGGGCATGGACCCCACATCTCAGTTAACTTCATTCTTGAAACAAAACAAGAATGATCACTTCAATTTTGAAGAGTCAGTTGACTTTAATGTCACTCAAGGTAGTCTACTCCTTGATCTCCACGTTGGTAAAATTACTCCAGGAATCATTCGACACACTGGAGTCAGTCGAGGAGGTAAGACTTCTCAAATGCTAGAGGATGTTAAAAACTTTCTTCATGGCGTAGAAGATGCGAGATGTGTTTGGGTGCTAGCCGAAGGTAGGCTAGGCAAGGAAACTAAAAAGCGTTCTGGGCTAAAGTTTGTTCACGACCCAGAGACATGGGAAGATGGAAGCGTTTTTGTTTTTGAGTGCCAAGTATACGAAGCCGTATTTGATCTCGTAAGAGAGCTTATTCGTAATAATCCAGAAAACAAGCGATATTTCTTCGTTATTGATTCTACAAACGGACTAAAGCGTAGAGAAGATCTTGAGAAGGCCTCTGGAGCCGTTGAGAAGGTCGCAGGAGCTGCTTTGATAACTTCTGACTTCCTTAGTCGCGTATCACTAGCTATGTCCAAATTCGGTCATGTGTGCGGTCTTATTGGGCAGGTTCGTTCTAATATCAAAATTAACCCATATGAAAAAGGAGCGCCACAATTATCAAGTGCTTCTGGCGGGGCGGCTCAAGATCACTACCCTACAATCTATCTTGAGTTTCAGCCGAAATACAAATCAGATTTGATTGGTGATCCAAATGATCCATCTGGTCATTGGTGTAAAGTTAACGTAATTAAAACAGATAAAGAAAAGACTCTATCTGTCAAATACCCAATCAAGTATAATTCTACTGGAACATCTGGAAGTGTCTGGGTTGAGTATGAAATTGCAAGCCTTATGATGGAATGGGGATTCGTTAAAAAGGCTGGTGCTTGGCTCTCCTTCAGTACGGAATTCTTAGAAGAGGCAAGGGAGAATGCTCTTATTCCAGAAGACTCTGAAGAATTTAAACTGCAAGGCGAGCAAAAACTAAGAGATTGGCTAGAAGAAAACGATACAGCCAAAAAGTTTTTGTTTGATAAGTTTCAATCCTTGCTATCTTGAAGATAAAGAATATTTTTGGAAAACAGGTAAACAAATCTTTTGCAAAGAGTAAAATCGATTGGGATAGATCTGTATCAAAACCTCAAAAAAGGGTCAAAGATATTGTAAAGCCTATTTGGTGTTTTCAGGATGTACATGAAGAACTTTATATACCGAATAGTAAGCTTAGAATTGATTTAATAAACTTTACAACTTCAACTGTAATTGAAGTTTCTCCAAAGCAACATGATACTTATAATGATTTTTTTCATAAAGACAGGCAAACATTTTTAAGATCCTTAGAAAGAGATTTTAAAAAGATTGAATGGTGCGAAATGAATGAATTTCAATATATAGAAATAGACGAAACAATACTAAAACTAAACAATGAACAAATCTTTAATTTTATTAAGGATTCAATAGAAAGTGTATAATATTATTATGGAAGACAAGAAGTTGATCAAGGATTGCATCGATCTTTACAAGGATGGTTGCAGTAGAATGGAAGTAGCTAGACATATTATGTCTGAAACAGGATTAAAAGAAACCGCTTCTAGAGTTAGAGCTAAAAAGATATGGGATGAAAATTTCGATACAGATTATGCTCCACAACCAAGTAGAAATGAGGATGCTATTAAGCCCGAAAAAGCTACTTTTGATGAAAAGAAAGATTCTGCCACAGCAGAGTCTAAGTCTTCTAATATTAGAACTCTTGAAGATCTGGTTAAGGTATGCAAAATTGACTTAGACATTTGGGAAATTGAAAGGTATATAGTAAATAAATGGGAGGTTGCAGCTAAAGGCAATGATGGGGAGATGAAGCACTCTCCGCTCTATCAAGTAAAGGCTTGGCTAAAGAAGAAGGAAATTGTAAATGCCAAAGAAGTAATTGACTTCTTCAAGCGGGAATTGGGCAACATCTCCAGACCAGTACAACAAAGAAATTCCTCTGGACAGCATATTTACGAAATTTCAATCCCAGACCTTCATCTAAGCAAACTATGCTGGGGTAAAGAAACTGGATATGAAGACTACGACATCAAGATCGCTAGCAACCTATTTAAGGAGGCTATGCACTATCTTGTTTCTAGGGTTGATGTTAAGACCCTTGACAAGATCGTGTTGCCCATCGGTAATGACTTTTTTAATTCAGAAGGTCTGTCTGGAATGACTACAAAGGGAACTAGGCAAGATGATGATTCTAGGTGGCCAAAATCTTTTCAGGTTGGCTGTAATCTAATTGCAGAAGTTGTTGACGAGCTTTCAAAAAAAGTAAATGTAGACATAGTTATTGTGCCAGGAAATCATGACTTTGAAAGATGTTTTTATCTTGGAGAATTTTTGGGTGCTTGGTATCGAAACAATGATGCTGTAAATATTGATAATTCTCCTACTTCCAGAAAGTATGTTACCTTTGGAAATAATTTAATTTTGTTTACTCATGGTAACGAAGAAAAAGCAGCTAATCTTCCGCTTCTAATGGCGACAGAAAATGCAAATTTCTCGAAGTGTAAGTTTAGGACAGCGCACCTTGGTCATTTTCATGGCGCAGAAATGAAAGAGTATAATGGTGTTAAGGTCAGAATACTTCCCTCTCTTTGCGCTCCAGATGCTTGGCACTCAAACAAGGGTTATGTAGGCAATGTGCGTTCGGCTACCGCTTTTCTTTATGAAGAGTCTCTTGGAGAAGTAGCTAACTTTTATTACAACATCTAAAAGCGATCCTATCGTTTCT
>Ga0316202_10001602_pt1 | contig 17054 bp, 18 predicted proteins | sample 3monrhotite_MG_FD_204934 | JGI IMG/M metagenome (GOLD analysis project Ga0316202, IMG submission 204934) | Microbial mat bacterial communities from mineral coupon in-situ incubated in ocean water Damariscotta River, Maine, United States -... | ecosystem: Environmental > Aquatic > Marine >... | reverse complement strand
CGCCTGCGCGAAATCGGCACCGATTGCACCATCCCCAGCTACCTCATCGACGACGCCAGCGCCCTCGACCCAACCTGGCTAAACGGCGTCACATCCATCGGCATCACCGCCGGAGCCTCAGCCCCAGAAATCTTGGTCCAAGGCGTGCTGGATGCGTTAAGCGACCTCCGCCCCACAAAAATCGAAGTCTTGTCCGGCATCGAAGAAAGCATGCATTTTCATTTGCCGAAAGAATTGCGAGATTGAGTGTAAGTGGCAAAATGGTCATTGCCTGTGGAGACGGTTTACTTAATTAAGTGCGCTGTCACCGTAATTCCTACTCTGACCCTACTGATCTTTACCATTGATCTCCATCTGTCACCGTAATTTTACTGTCCTCAAAATAACTCTAAACACCCTATAATGAATTGTTGGCTGTTTTTTTCTCTGTAGGTGTTTATAGTTGCACACATAAAATTGCGCCTTACTGTTTTCTATACTTGTCAGAAAATGAGTTTTTAATATCAACATGTTAGTAAGTAATAAAGGTTAAGGCATAAAATGGATCGCGTTCAGTATGAGGCTCTAGTAATTCAGGATTTAGTCAATCTTCATAAGGAAGGTAAGCTGAATCTATCGCCATGGTACCAGCGGCGTTCGGTATGGAATAAAAATCAAAAATCCTACCTTATTAATACTCTTCATGAAAAAAAACCGATACCGGCATTGTATATTAGGCATTCTCTGGATCTAGAAAAAGAGCGGAGCATCAAAGAGCTAGTTGATGGTCAACAGCGGACGCGAGCCATATTGGAATATTTCGATAATGAATATAGCTCAAGCCATCCAAGGTATGAAAAAAAGGTATTTTTTAAAGACCTTAAAAAAAGTGATAAAGAATCCTTCCTTTTAACCTCTATCCCTGTTGGGTACTTGCTAGGTGCGACAGACCAAGATGTTATAGACATCTTTGCGCGGATAAACTCAGTCTCTAAAACTTTAAAAACACAAGAAAAGTTAAATGCTGAGTTTAGTGGCGAATTCAAGCAGTTTTGTGTCACCCAAGCAGTTTCAAGGCTCTCCTTTTGGCGAGATTATAATATCTTTAGTGCAGTAAGAATTGAAAGAATGGAAGAGGTTAACTTTATTTCTGACGTTACGATTAGTTATCTAGATGGGTTGACGGACTCAAGTGCGGTTAAAACCAAAAAATATTACAAAGAGTACGATGATGAGTTTCAGGATGCCTTAGATATTTCTAATCGGTTAGATGAGGTTTTTGATTTACTGGTTTCTATTGATATTAGTGCAATTAAGGAAACTATCTTTAGTCGGCCACCAATCTTATTTTCTCTTTTTGTTGTAATTGATGAACTTCAAACGGTTGATGAGCAAGTGCTGGAGGAGGCTCTCTTTGAGATTGATGCCCGCTTTAATACAGAAGAGGATATTAGAAATAAGGAAGACAATGCTTTTGTAACGGCATGCCTCTCTTCAACCCCCCGGCAGACACAAAGAAATGAACGTCATAAATACATAAAATCTTTTTTGGCAAAATAGTTCTAAATGGCCAAACCTAAACTTCAGGCATCAACAACAGGAGCCATAGCAAAAATTAATGCATTGGAGAAACATGTAGATTCTATGTATGGAATAGATATGAAGCTAAAGTATTTTGTCACAGAATTGATGATGCTACGCCTTTTTGCAATTGTTGAAACTAACATAGCAGACACAGCTTATAAACTCGCCACTAATGCTTCTTATTTGAATGGAACCTCTCCCAAGCTGCTAGTTTTTCCTCGAAAAAGTATGGCAGGGGCAAGAGAGGATATGATGGGTTTGGATAGAGATAAAAAGAGAGGTTTAAACTGGGCGGCTGCAAAGGAAATTAAATTAAATACGAAACATATATTAGACCCAGCCGATTTTTTTATCCTGAGCATTGCTAAACATGCTGCAATAATTACTGAGATGAGAAAGATTAGGAATTATATTGCCCACAAAAACCCAGCTTCAAGAAAAGGTTTTAGAGAGGTCGTGCGAGCCAAGTATGCCGCTAATTTAAAGCTATCTGTTGGAGCCTTTCTTCTATCAGAAAAGCGACATGTCCCTCATAACTTTAAAAGATTTATCAAAACATCAAGGGTTTTAATAACTGATATTGCTAGCGGTGTTTAAATTAGGATCACTCTGACATATGTGGAGTTACCGTGACAGCACCCTAAATTAAAACAGCCGAAAGTTGACGATAACGCCCCACACCCGTCATTCCCTACCCAGCTTACCATTCCCCAAAACCGCTTCCGCCGCCTTGCGGCCAGAGCGGATGGCACCTTCTAGGGTGGCGGGGAGTCCGGTGTTGGTCCAGTCTCCGGCCAAATACAAGTTTTCATATTTTGTTTGGGTGCCGGGGCGCAGGGCTATGGCGTCGGGGCTTTGGGCGAAGGTGGCGCGGCGTTCTTTGATGACGCGGTAGGCGGGCATGGCTGTGGTCTCAAGGCTTAAGATTTTGACCACGTCAGGCCACAATACCCGCGCGATTTCATCGGCATCTTTGTCCACCCAGCCATCGGCGGCGCTCATGGTGACCGAGGCGATGTGTCCACGGGTGAACACCCATTGTGCGGGCGAGCCGACCGCACCTTTGAGTGCCGATTTTTGAGGGGATTTGAGCCGGTAATGCACGTTAAGGATGGCATGAGAGGCTTGCGGGGCTGTCATGTCGTGTAACAAGCCAGCGACCGCCATATGCGGCACGGCCAAAACAACTTGATCGTGTTCGCCCAACACTTCGGCCCCAGAGGCCAAGGTCAGGCCAGAAACGCGGCCCTTATTGAAATCTAAGGACCGCACGCGCTGGGCCAATTTCACATCCACGCCAGCTTGGGCGAGTGTGTTCAACGCCGGGTCGACCAATGCAGCGCCCAGGCCATTTCGCGTTAACATCGGACGCGCAAAAGAACCGCCCAACAGCACGGTTTCTTCAAACACGGCCCATAACAACTCAGCCGCCGCCTCATCTGGGTTTGCGTTCATCACCCCCACACACAACGGTTCCCAAAAGGTGCGAAAGTGTGGTCGGCGGGTGTCTAAGCATTCTGCAACCGTTTTACCTTGGGACATTTTTAAGGCCAAAACCTCTCGCATCAACGTCCAAGGGCCGACATTGGGGGGGCGGCGTGGGGCGTCAAATATCCATTTTATCACCGACCCAATGCCCTGCCCGGCCGCCAAATCAATGGCCCAGGCTTGGTCGAATTCGACGTCTAAAAATTCAAACCGGGCCCGCTCTGAAGCCAGCACTTGGTCGCGGGCGCCAATAAGGTCTAGATACGCCAAAATATCGGTATTGCCGCTCAGCATCAAATGCGCGCCGTTGTCGATGATGGCGTCTAAGCCCTGGTCATGAAAGCTGCGGCACCGTCCACCAGCATAGGGAGACGCCTCGAACACCGTGACCTTGCGTCCCGCATGGGCCAAGCGCACGGCGCACGATAGCCCGGCCACCCCGGCCCCGATGATGGAAACGCGGTCCTTCATCCGCACAACCCGTACCGCAGGGCCAACCATATTTTTTTGAACTTGCTGAACCGCACAGGCTCTGTGACGTGCGCCAAACCGCGCTCTTTGAGCCGCTCCAAAATGCGGCTATAGACCGCTTGCATCATGCGTGCGGGGCGCGTCGCCGTTCGGTTTAGTTGCCCCATCGCCGCACGGGCTTGTGCATAATGAGCTTCGGCGCGTGCCGCCAAAACTTGCAAGGCCGCCTCTAAGTTCGGGTCTTTGAGAACCGCATCTGGGGTGGTTGCGGTGACCCCGTGGGCCACCAACAGGTCGGCAGGCACGTACAGACGGCCCCGCCCGGCATCTTCGTCGAGGTCACGCAAGATGTTGGTGATCTGCAAAGCGCGGCCCAAATGATACGCCAACTGATCGGCATCGGGACCTGATACGCCAAACACCTTGTTCGACAACCGTCCCACGGCCGAAGCCACACGATCTATATACAAATCGAACGTCGCCTCATCGGTCATGATAACGGTGTCATAGGCATCCATTTCCATGCCGTCGATAACCGCCAAAAGATCGTCTTTTTGCAATGAGAACTGTGCCACCACGGGCTGCAAAGCCTGGACACACGGCACTTGAGGCGGCTTACCTTGAAACAAATCTTCAACGGCTTGGCGGTGGGTTTCCAAGGCCTTTAGCTTGGTTTCGGGACGGTCTTCCCCATCGGCGATATCGTCCACCACGCGGCAAAACCCATACACCGCAAACATGGCGTCGCGTTTGTGCGCGGGCAACAGTTTCAAGGCCCAGTAAAATGAGCTTGAAGACGTTGCATTGGAGGGCGGTGCCTGGGTCATAGGGTTAGGAATACATCAGTCACGCGTAAAGTTCACGCACGAAACGCGCCCCACAAAAAATGACAGGCGGCTTGAAGCTTTGAAAGTTCTACTCGTTCCGCTACGGGGTCATGATCACGCAACAGTTTTGACAACCCCTTGGCAATACAAAGGATACCTCCCGCTTCACGGGCCAACGACCGGGTACGGATATCTTTGGGCAACGGCTTGGCCGCAACCAGCAACGCATCTACGCCGTCCAACATCTGGTCCAACACCCGGCGCAGCCCCGGTGAGGCGTGATCCGCCGCCAAGTCTTTTTCCACCACGCCGCATTCGGCCATCCAATCGGCTGGCACATAAATGCGGCTCAAAGACAAATAGTCGTCTTTAACGTCTTGAATATGATTGAGGATTTGTAGCGCCGCGCACAAGGCATCATTGGCGTCATAACCACGGGCGGCAGAACCGTCTTCTAAATCAATCAAATAGCGCCCAACAGGGGCCGCCGACAGTTCGCAATAAGACATCAAATCGGCCCAATCGTCGGTGCGCGGCTTTTCAGCATCGCGCATAAACGCCTTCAACAAGTCTTGGGCATGGCTGTGGGTGACATGGGTCGCGTTGAGACTTTGATGCAGATTGTAAACGGCGGGGCTGGGATCAGCCAAACCGCTCGCCAGTTGCTCACTCATGCTCATCAAAACATCAAGTTTTTCGTCTGCACCCAGGCTAGGGTCATCGGCAACATCATCGGCATTGCGCGCAAAGGCATAAAAAGCCATCACATGCGGACGCGATTTGGCCGACAGCAAACGGCTGGCCACGGGGAAGTTTTCATCACCCGCACCCTTACCGCTCATGACAAAAATTTTCCGCTTTGGATTTAATTAAGGGAAGCGATTTTGGTCCGCAAAATATCATTTAAGGCCGAAACCTTGCCCCCCTGAGAGCGCAACACGGACGAAAATTCCTTGCGTTGGGTCTGGCTCATAGAGATGCCTTCGACGTACACATCAATGATTTTATAAAGATCAGACTTTGCCCGAACCCGCCAATCGACACGGATAGCTTCGCTGCCGGAGGGACGGTTGATTTCTGTGTACACCAATGCGTCTTGCCCTGGCTCCGCAACGGACTTCACAACCCTAAGCTTTTCGCCGGAATATTGATCAAAACGTTCGACATAGGTGATCACGATGTAATCTTCGAACAGGGACAGATAGCTTTTTTTATCTTCATCTGAAGCCGACCGCCAATAGCGCCCCAAAACCCACTTGCCAATCAATGGCACATCGAAGTTGGCTTTGAGAAGTTCACGAAAGCGCACGATGCGATCAGAGCGGTTAACCCCTTCTGCGGTCAGGGCTTGAATGGCTTCATCCGCCATGCCTTCAACAAAGACTTGAGCGGGATCATTCGCTGAGGCTGAAGCACTCAACGACGAGCCAAAACTGGCGAGGGTCAAAACGAAAAGACTTACAAGAGCTATGCGGCGCGTAATCATGAATGGCGTTCCCGAACTTATAAAACAATCACTTATCTAAACGGATCATAGGGACAAATTGTCCCCTTGGCAATTGTCGGTAACAACAAAAGGTTCAAGAGCCCATCAGCCCAAGCGCGCCCGCACATCATCCGTAAAGCCTTGAAGAATAAGGCCTTCTCCCTCAAACAGTGGGCGTTTAAGTAAGGTTGGGTGCGTAAGCACCATTGAAATAACCGTTACGTCATTCAGACTAGATTTATCCGAATCTGGTAAATTTCGCCATGTGGTTGAGCGTCGATTGAGCACCGATTCCCACCCCAACGCGTCCACCCAGCGCTGAACCAGGGCGGCGTTGAGACCATCGGCACGAACATCATGAAAGGTATAGGCGATACCCTGATCATTCAGCCACGCCAAGGCTTTGCGCACGGTATCGCAATTTTTTATTCCATAAACGGTGAGCATTGTTTCAGCTTCCTTTGACCAAACGTGTTCCTATGGCTACTCTGTCTGACAATCTAGAACAAGTCCAAAAGGCCTCCTATCATGCTGTGCGTTATCTCTCCTGCCAAACGTTTGAACCTCAAAGAGTGGGACCGGGACACGCCCGGACTTACGACCCCAGATTGGACGTCTGAGGTTCAGGTCCTTGCCGATCTAGCCCGCACTTTAAATACAGAAGATTACCAACGGCTGATGCACATCAGTGAAAATCAGGCGGCCCAGGTCAATGAGTATTACAAGGACTTTGCCTTTCCCCACACCCCCGACAACGCCAAGCCCGCATGTTTGATGTTTGCGGGGGATACGTATGTCGGGCTCGACGCGCCAACTTTGTCGGCCAAAGACCTAGGTTATGCCAAAGACCATTTGATCATTATTTCAGGGCTCTACGGCAAGCTTAGGCCCACCGATTTGGTGCGCCCATTCCGCTTGGACATGGGCACCCGACTTGCCAACCCGAACGGCAAAGACCTGTATGCCTATTGGGGCGATAAAATTTCCGAGGCCATCGTAAAACAAATGAAAGCCACCGGGGCCAAGGCCTTGGTCAATCTTGCCAGTGTCGAATATTTTAAAGCGGCGAAAGCTGACCAGCTGGCAGCCCAAGGCGTCCGAATCATAACGCCCACGTTTAAAGAAATCCGCGACAACGGTGATATCAAGGTGATGAGTTTGTTTGTCAAACGCGCGCGGGGTGCCATGGCGCGGTGGGTGGTGGAAAATGCCGTGACCGACCCTGAAGACTTAAAAAAATTCAACGTCGGTGGCTATACCTTTCAACCCGGTGCCAGTACGGGCGATGAATGGACCTTTGCCCGCCCCCAACCGCCCAAAAAAACCAAAGGCAAAGCGGGTAAGGATGACCCTCAGACGCCGCGTCTGCGCAAATATGTCGAGGGTGAGGCACGATAAGCGCCTGACGTCACGATCAATCCAATCCCCACCGTGACCGCAACGGCAAGGCCCGCCAACTGCAACGCAGCCCCAAGGCTTAGACTGGCATTTGAAAGTCCAGCGGCCTTCGCCACCCCCCAAGCAAGGCCAAGCCCCAATGGCACCGCGACCATTGACACCACGACGCCCAAGCCTACAAATTCAGCCGCCAACTGTGCTAACACTTGGCTTTGGCGTGCACCTAAGACTTTAAACAACAACGCTTCGTCGGTGCGGGTTTGCAGGCCTTGCAAAACACTGCCCGCCAAAACAACCAAGGCCGCGACCCCCGACAGCATAGCCGCCACCTTCAACCCCGCCACCAAAGCCTCTAACACCTGAGATAACGATGCCAAAACATCGCCAACGCGAATCATCGCCACTTCGGGAAACTTATGTTTGATCCGGGCTTCCAAATCCAACGCCCGTCCCGGCTTGGCTTTTAAGGCCCCGGCAAAGCTGTGCGGTATGTGCGCGAACGTGGCGGGTGTACCGACAATGGGAAAAACCAAGTCCAGCCCGGTCCAATCAATAATTTTGAAAGCCAAAATGGGCGCGGTTATGACCGTTCCCGAAACATTCAAGGTGATCAAATCGCCACGTTTTAAGTTCAACTTTTTGGCAACACCCGCATCCATGCTGAAACCGGGACCTTTGGAGTCTGAAGCCTCATAAGATACCCCGCGATCCCCCCGGATTACCCAACTTAACGATTTGGGGATTTTCAAGTCTTGCACTGGCACGCCATTCAGCGCTTGCACTCTGGCATGTAAAAACGGTTTCAGCACGACGTCTTGGCTGCCGTCCCATGTCGCAAGATCTTGGCGCAGGTTTTCCGCCTCACCCGCCGTTAAGGAAAACACCACCACGTCCGGGGCAGTGCTGGGCAAGGCGCTACGCACATGATGGCTCGCCGCCCCCGCCAATCCATCCAATGCCACCAGCAACGTCAACGTCAGACCCAACGCCATCACCACCGCGCCCAGTGGCGATCCGGGCCGATGTAAATTTCCCAACGCCAAACGCAACCATGCGCGGCGCCCTTGGGCTAAGGCTTTGGCGGCCCGTCCAAGGCCGAGGCCCAGGACCCGATAAAATGCGGCCAAAGTCAGAGCGCCAACCAAAAACACCGCACTCAGTACAGCCATTGGCGAAACCCAAAACACCACCGCGAGGCTCAAGGCAACAAGAACCCCGGCTCCGCCCCAACCGACAAGCCCGCCCCCTCCCGGCACATGTGCGAAGCGTTCACGCAGCAACACTCTGGCCGTCACCGAGCCGACGCTGATCAGCGGCCACCAGGCAAATAACAAGGCCATCAAAAGGCCAAACAACGCAGCCGCCACCAAGGGCTTTAAGGCCGGCGCAGACGACATCACAAACGGCACTTGATCGGCTAAGGCTGAGGCAGCCAAAAAAGGCCCAAAGGCCCCCAACACAACGCCCAGAACCGCGCCAAGCCCCGCCGCCGCCATGACTTCAAAGCCAATCGCAAAGGCCACCACAATGGGCGGTGTACCGATGGATTTAAAAATCGCTATGGTGCTCAGTTTGGATTGAATATGGGCCTGAACCGCCCCCGAAATGCCCGCCCCGCCAATCAGCAAAATGCCAAGGCCCATAAACAACAACACAACATGGGCAAACGCCAAGGATCGTTCGACCCCCGGAACGCCATCTTCGGCTTTGACCATGCGCCACCCGGCATCGGGAAAGGCTTTGTCGATGCTGGTCAAAACGACAGCGGCTTCTGTGTCTGGGGCCAATTTAAGGTGGCTATAGTAATAAACTTCGGCTCCGGCGCCGACCAAACCCGTCGTGGGTAAACTGGATAGGTCCACCATCACCCGTGGCCCGAGGCTAAAAGCGCGAAACGCGCGGTCAGGCTCAATGTTTATAAGGTCACGGACTTGGTAGGTTTGCGCCCCAACCTGCAGAGCATCGCCCAACTGTAAGCCCAACGCCTCCAACAAAGCCGCATCCACCACTGCGCCATAGAGACCATTTTGCAAGCGGAGTCTTTCGCCAAGGTCTTGCCCCGAAGACAATTCGACCTGTCCATACAACGGATAAGCCCCATCCACGCCCTTCAATTCAATGAGTTGAGAGCGCCCCTTCGCCGCGCGCGCCATGGGTTTTAGCTCTGCCGTGACGCTGACTTCGCCTTGTGCTTTTAAAAAGGACAGATGCTGGGATGTGGGGGGGGCGTGAAACAAGCGCAGACTGATATCGCCACCGATGCCTTCCAAGGCCCCGCCATTGGCACCATCGCGTAGGCTGCTTGACGCTGCACCCACCAAAGCCACGGCGGCAACGCCAATAAAGACCCCCGCCACCAGCAAGCCAAGCGCACGCATCCCGCCTCGCATATCGCGTCCGGCCAACATTAAGCTTAAACGTAGGTCTAAAAACATCACCCGTACACCAAATCCCAATCAATGATTAGGCTTCAAGATGGCCTAGGATGGCAACCTCGTCCAGTCCTCAGTTATAACCTTGACCGTTGATGTAGCCGACCATTTCGGTGGTATCGATCCGGCATTCATCCAGGCTGTGTTTGATCAGATCACCGATGCTGACAATCCCTGCGATAGCGCCATTTTCCATCACCACAACGTGGCGAGCGCGTTTATGCGTCATGATCTGGCGCGCTGTTTCCAGGCTTTCGTTGATATCGCAAGTGACGACATTTACGGTCAAAACGTCTTCCACATGGGCAAGACTTAAATCCCCAATGTCGGCCAAGGCGTGGATAATATCGCGTTCCGACACTGAGCCAATCAGATTTCCTTGGGCATCTTTGACCAACGCAAAGCCAATCTGCTCACGCCGAAATAATTTTGCCACGTCCGGAACCAAATCCGTAGGGGCTACGGCAATCAAGTTGACGTGCTTCGTTTCAACAATGGTTTTAACAAACATAATCTATCCCTCCATCGTGCCATCTATTAACCTAGTATTATACTTGGGTATTATAACTTAGAGTTTCCAGATAATTTTTCGTTGGCCTTCGACTTGGGGTAGAGTTGTTTCATGAGCGCACGCAACGATATCGACATGGATAATCTTCGAAGCAAGCTGTTGGCCGAACGCGAACAGTTGCTTTTTGACACAGCCTTAACTCAAAAAGACCGTGAAGCCGTTGAGCTTGACCAAGCCAGTGTTGGCCGATTGTCGCGGATGGATGCGCTGCAAATCCAAGCCATGCAAGTGGAAACCGAACGTCGCCGCGACGTTGAACTTAAACGCATTGAAACCGCCTTAAAGCGCATGGATGCGGGTGAATATGGTTATTGCGTTGCTTGTGATGAAGAAATCAGTGCCAAACGTTTAGACTCGAACCCCGCCGTACCAACGTGCGTGGACTGTGCGGCGCGCTCATGAAAGCCTTTTCCTTCCTCTATACCAACCGCCGCTTTTTGGGCTTTGGGTTGGCCTGCACCTTAGCCAGCAATTTTGGTCAGACGTTTTTCATTGCCCTCTTTGGGGGCCATATCCGCGTTGATTTTGGCCTTAGCCACGCCGAATTTGGGGCGTTGTATTCCACGGCAACCCTGATCAGTGGTACCGTTATTTTATGGGCCGGACGATTGATTGACCGCGTTGATCTGCGTCTGTACGCCTCGGTCGTTATCGTGGGGCTGGCCTTAGCTGCAGCCGGCATGGCGGTGGCCCAATCGCTGATCACATTGGGCATTGCTTTGGTCGGGCTTCGCCTGTTTGGTCAAGGCTTGCTGCGCCATACCGCCGTGGTCAGTCAGGCTCGCTACTTCACCCACACCAGGGGCCGCGCCATGAGCATTGTGGGCTTAGGCTTTCCCATCGCTGAAGCCACCTTTCCAGCCTTGTTGTTGATGATTTTGTCCGTTCTCAATTGGCGCGAAGCTTGGGGTTGGATGGCGCTCTATATCGCCATCATTCATCTGCCGTTGGTGTTGTGGTTGTTAAAAGGCCACGGCGAACGGCACCAGAATTTTCAAGATAGATTGGCCACTGAAGACGAGTCTTTGGCCGCCCTCACCAGCCGCTCTATCGCCGCCGACTGGCGTTTCCAGTTGATTGTCCCGGCCTCACTTATGGGGCCGTTTATGATGACCGGATTGTTTTTTCACCAGCTCGCCATCGCCGAAGCCAAAGGGTGGAGCGTTGAGTTGGTTGCCGCCAGTTTCCCCGCCTTTGCCGCCGCCACCCTGGTATCGTCGCTGGTTACAGGAAGCCTGGTCGACCGCTTTGGCCCGGGCCGGGTGCTGCCGTTTTTTGTATGGCCGCAAGTTTTGGCCTTAGTCGTGATCGCCACCACCAACGCTCCTTTCAGCTTGCCTGTGTATTTAGCCCTGGGCGGCCTCACCACCGGGGCCTCGACTGTGCTGATCAGTGCCGCCTGGGCGGAAACGTTTGGCGTTCGTCATTTGGGTAAAGTGCGCTCATTGACCTCATCGTTAGCCGTTCTGTCGACCGCTATTTCTCCGGTCTGGGCGGGGGAATTGTTGGACCGGGGATGGAACGTTGAAACCATCGCTCTGGCGGCGGCAATGATTACGGCGGTGACAGGCTTATTGGTTTTAATCCCGGCGCAAAGTTTGCGGCGGGCACGCATAACAAATATTTCTTAACCACTTTATTGTTATACTTCTTGCGTTAGTCGATTCGCTTGAAGGAGAGACTTTACAATGCGAGACGATCCTGGCCCGTACGCAAAACGCGTTTTTGAGGACGGTTCGCGCGTCCCCATAGCATTCCAATCTTCCACATCCCAATCTTTTAAGTTTTACCAACGCCTCCGCTTCGGGGGCGTTTGTCATTTGTGCTTCATCTCAACCCTCGGAGAGTCCCATGAATAAGAAAAACCGTCGCAATCACCCCTCCTCCTCTGCTGAAGTTCATTCATTTAAGCCCAAAGGCAAGGCCCATTGGGACCCCTTGAAAGGGGAAGAACAGGCCGAAACTGAGCGCCGCGATCAAAGCTATGTGAAGAATGTAACGCCCCGAAGCGAAGGGCAAAAACAGCTCATGGAAGCCATTGATACCCACAACTTGGTTATGGCCCTCGGCCCCGCTGGCACGGGCAAAACGTATTTGGCAATTTCCAAAGCCGTCGAAGCCATGGCCAAAGGCCAAGTGGGGCGCATTATTTTAACCCGCCCTGCCGTCGAAGCCGGGGAAAGCCTTGGTTATCTGCCCGGCGAAATGGAAGACAAAATCGCGCCTTATTTAAAGCCTTTGTTTGATGCGTTGACCGATCGTATGGGGGGACGTGGAATGCGGGCGATGATGAAAAGTGGAGAGATTGAAATCGCTCCGGTGGGCTTCATGCGGGGCCGCACCTTAAACAACGCCTTTGTCGTGATAGATGAAGCGCAAAATTGCACCTATACGCAAATCAAAATGTTACTGACCCGCATGGGTTGGCATTCGACCATCGTCGTCACGGGCGATCCCGACCAATCTGATCTGTTGCCTGGCATGTCGGGACTGGCGGATATGGCCCAGCGGCTTGAAGCCCTAGACACCGTTGGGGTGGTTAGATTGAATGAAAAAGACGTGGTTCGTCACCCGTTGGTGGCAGAAATGTTGGCGGTGATTTAAAGCTATTGCGCTCCTCTAGGGAAATGGGCAAACTGGCCCAAACCCTAGAGGAGACACCCCCATGCGCTTTACCACCCCCGCCCTTATGGTCGCCATTTTTGTTGCCGCCCCGGCTTATGCCATCGACCTCAATCCGTTTGGATACATCAAAGATGCCGTCGAGGCCGTGGCCGAAGATCGCAGTTCCAACGACATCAGCAAAGATGTTCAGCTCAAAGCCGCCATCGTAGCCGCCATCACCGATCAAATGGGCACCGATGTCGCCTCTGTGTCCACCGATGTCTATGAACAAGATGTTTTGCTGACGGGCATGGTCGAAACCGACGCGCAAAAAAGTAAAGCCGGGTCCATTGCCAAGGCCGCCAAAAACGTCAAAAAGGTCTACAACGAAGTCATCGTGCATGTGAAGACCGACAAAGACAAAGGCATGGCCGAAGGTTTTGTCGATGACACCGTGATTGAAAAGAAGATCAACGCCCTGTTGTTGGAAGCAAAAAACGTCAACGTCACCAACTTCCGTTGGCGGTCTGTTAACAGTCATGTATTCTTGTTTGGTCGTGCCCTGGAAAAAAGTGAAATTGGCCGGGCCGTTGCTGTGGTCAAAGGCATCAAAGGCGTCACCAACGTCACCACCCACGTCAAAGTACGCGCAAAGTAAGACCAAAATAACCTAAGTGGCTTTATAGAAAAGGGGCGTTTCCAATGAACTTGGAAGCGCCCCTTATGTTTTTGCTTGGCTAAAACCTTAGATCAGGCACCGTATGCGCATTAAACTTCGTGCTCGTCAGGCTCTGTTGGGCGTTCCCGGAAATGCGCCCAGACGGCTTTGCCATCCCGGTTTTCCAAGAAATTGATCAACGCGGATACCGATTTTCGGTCAAACTTTGTGCCGGTGTCAGACAGTAAAATATCAGAGACCTTTTCAAACGACATGGCGTCACGGTAGGCCCTGGCACTGACCATACCGACGAAGGCATTGGCAACAGCCAAAATGCGGGCGGGATTTAAAATGTCTTCGCCTGCTTTGCCCAAAGGCCCATGTCCATCCCAGGTTTCGCCCATGTCACGGATGGTGTCGACCACCGGACCTTCAAATGTCACATCACTCAACAAATCCACACTGACCAGATAGCTCGACATCAAGGTATGGCGTTCTTCTGGGGATAGGTCGCCCGTTTTGGTTAGCAGATCTGGTGAAATGAAGATTTTACCAAGGTTCATGAGGCTACCCGCAATGTCCACGGTCTTCGCCGTCAGTTCATCACAGCCCATTTCAATGGCAACCGCTTTGGCCACCTCGGCCACATGCGAAGAGTGGTTGGCAGAGTACGGATCGCGACGGTCAACCACGCTGACCAGGGTGTCGATCAGTTGGCGTAACATTTTTTCGCTGCGCCGCCGTTCCCGGGTCAGTTCGGTAATGTCGTCTAAGATCATCAAAATACCGGGGGGGTGTTCTCTGTCCCCACGCAACGGGATGTGATCGGATTTAATGACCTGCAGGTCCTCTTCCGCATCATCGGGGCCATCGCCAAAGATGTTGATATGCATTTGTCGACAGGCATCGCGGTCATCTGTTTCTAAAAACCGTTTGAGAATCTTGTCATTTACGTCGGAATAGACCTGAGCCTTAATAGGGCCCAAAACGCCCGCCATTGTTTTCCCGAGCATATCGCCAGCCGGGATTCCGGCGGCTTTGGCTGCGGGTTCGTTGGCATAGGTGTAGACGGTGTTGCCATTCACCGCGACGATGCCGGCGGGTTGAGAGTTTGAAATCAAATTCATGAATTTCGACAGATTTTCAAAATTCTCTGATGATTGTTTAAAGTTTTCCGCCGCTTGGGTAGCGCGCAAAGAACTGCCGTGGCGCCACACCGCAAACACCGAGATGGCAACGCCACTGATGATCAAGATAAACACCGTCAACATGGTGGTTAGACGTGTTTCCGACTCAGCCAGGGCCTCATTACGGTTGATTTTGCGCACCAACACCCACGGCACGTCAGCGATAGGGCGCGACACCATGATGGTTTCAGTGCCGGCGTAATCACGTTTGATGCCAAAACCACCAGGGGTTTTGACCGCATAGGCACCAACCAGATCGGGGGTGTCGATGGCCAACGCGCGTTTAAGCGGCGGCGTACCATCGGTTAAGGGACTTAGGTATTCAACCTGGGCTCCGGCTCCGCGCACCATATAGGTTTCAGACGATGCGCTTGTTTCACCGGGCTGTACCAATTTTGAAAACAGGTCTTCATCAACGACCCGCAAACCAATGACCGCACCGATGCCCTTGGCACTGTCACTGTCCGCTTGAATGCCATAAACGGGCAAGGCAAAGCCAATCGCTGGCAAGCCAGATGGCCCCATATACATATCGATGACCGTAGGCTCGCCCTGTAACGCCTTTAGGGCTGCTTCTTTTAAGCGCCCAACCATTGGCGGCATACCGGGCGAACTGGCGACAGGCATGCCTTGCGCGTCGACCAAACCAAGGCCGGCAATGCCAACGCGTTCAATGTTGGCGCTGACTTCAGCTGCGGCGACGGGCGGTTTAAAGCCCATACGGTCCGCCGTTGCGGTCAAAATATTGCGGAGATAGGTTGCTTCTGCTTGGCCGCTGGAACTGCCAAAGGGGTCGGCCTCGTCAAGTGACGGATCGGTTGGGTTTGCAGCGGCTTGTTCAGCAGCCTTTTGGGCGGCAACGATTTCGCTCATGTACAGCTGCAGCGAAGCATTTTCCGCCAGCTCTCTCATGGCTTTGAAGTTGGCGGCCATCCAGTCATTTACCGCCGCAGAGCGGGAATCGGCAACAATCGACAAGCGCACCTGCCATTCTTGCAAGGCCCGAGCGCGTTCGTCTTCGACAAATTTGAAGGCAAAGTAGATCGAAGCCGCCATGGCCGTGATCATCACCACAAGCCCTATGGAAACAAGTTTGTTGATGGGACGTTTAACGTCTTCCAATTGCGCAGCGGCGTCTTGTTTGCCATCAGGCGCTGTTTTTTTGTCCGTTGTTGCAGGCGCGTCGTTAGACAATGGCCTCTCCCAATCAAATGTTGTTTTGCCAGACTTTACAGGCAACTGGCTGCTTACGCCAACAAGAATATCGTGCCCTCGCGTGCTTTGGCTAGCATTTGCTTAATTTAAGCTATAATAAGGGTACTGTGTCTTTTTCGTAGGATCAGATTTATGCTTCTTGGGCGTCAAATGCAAATCATTTCAATAACTTGCCGTGCATTTTGCGCGCTTGTTGTGATGATCATTGCCTTTGCGACAGTCCCTGGTGCCGAGGCTGCCGTTGGTTCAAACCCTAGTTTCTTCAATACATCCCAACAAAAATCGTCGAAGTTGACGGCTTTCACGAAGTGGAATGAAGCTTTGGCTCGCTATTCCAAGGAACGCGCCCTGTCTAAGTCAGGGGGGTGTGGCGAAGCTAAATTGAACAAATGTAATTTTGATAAATGGATGAAATATGTTGCGAGCTTGAAAGGTAAAGACCTTGTAAGCCAGATCCGTTCCATCAATGATTATATGAATCGTGCCCCGTATATTACGGATTCAGTGAACTGGGGAAAAAAAGATTTTTGGGCGACGCCGGGCGAATTCATGGCCAAATTTGGCGATTGTGAAGATTACGCCATTGCCAAATACGTTTCTTTACGGTTGCTGGGCTATAAGGATGAAGATTTGCGCGTGGTTGCGGTAAAAGACTTAAACCTTAAAATCGGTCACGCCATTTTGGTTGTTTATTTTAAGGGCAAACCTTACGTCTTGGACAATCAAATCAAACAAGTCGTGCCCGCCAACAAAATCAAACATTACCTACCGGTTTTTTCCATCAACTCCAAAGCGTGGTGGAAACATCAACCGTTGGGCTAACGCGCCCCTAACATTAGGTGCGGCGTTCTTGGCTAGACCGACGGAAATCTTGGCGGCGCTGTTCGGCGCGTTGGTTCGTTTCAACCGTTTTATCTTCTTCGCGGCGCTCAACATTGTTGCGGCGTTGTTGTTCATTGCGGCGATCGGCTGCGCGAGGCTTGCTGTTTTGCGATGTGATATCTGGCATTTTAAGTGTCCTTGCCCGTATTATTTGTTGAAAGTAAGTCAAGATTCGTTACTCAATAATCATTGATCTTAATTCGTATAACAATAGTACATTCGGCTGAGATGATTTTCTTTCTGGTCTTTTGTGCACAAATCCGTACATTCCC
>Ga0316202_10001599_pt1 | contig 17088 bp, 15 predicted proteins | sample 3monrhotite_MG_FD_204934 | JGI IMG/M metagenome (GOLD analysis project Ga0316202, IMG submission 204934) | Microbial mat bacterial communities from mineral coupon in-situ incubated in ocean water Damariscotta River, Maine, United States -... | ecosystem: Environmental > Aquatic > Marine >... | reverse complement strand
CTATACGGAAGACAATGTAGCGGGTCACTTTCGCATTGACCGCATCGATTATGCTGCAAATGCACTGATGGGGTTAACTGTACCTAAGGCATCAGTCCGTTTTGTGTATGAAACCCGCACTGACAATGCTCCAGGTTATGTCGCAGGTTCCAAAATCAGCTCCCCTGTTCGCATGAAGAACATCAAAACCTACGCCTCTTTAAACAACCAAGAAGTAATGGTTCGAGATTACAGGCTTGCTTATGAATATGGCACAGCGACAGGCCGTTCACGATTGCTTAGTTCAACAGAGTATTCTGCTTCAGGAGCTTCAAAACCTACGGTTACTTTCAGCTGGACTCAAGATGATGATACATTTACATCAAGATTCAAGCTAAATGAAAACGGATGGAACTTTGGCTACAACGGAACATACCAAGTATTGACTGGTGACTTTGATGGCGATGGTAATACCGATTATGGAAGATTAGGGGCTACAGTTGCCGTTTATTATATGAACAATGGTGATGGAACTTTTAGATCAATATTTAAACCATATGGTAACGGATGGAACTTTGGAACTGGCGAAACATATTCATTATTAGTTGGTGACTTTAATGGAGATGGTAAAACCGATTATGGGCGTTTGGGGGCTACAGCTTCAGTTTATTTCATAAGTAATGGTGATGGAACTTTCACATCAAGATTCAAGCTAAATGAAAACGGATGGAACTTTGGCTATAACGGAACATACCAAGTATTGACTGGTGACTTTGATGGCGATGGTAATATCGATTATGGAAGATTAGGGGCTACAGTTGCCGTTTATTATATGAACAATGGTGATGGAACTTTCAGATCAATATTTAAACCATATGGAAACGGCTGGAATTTTGGGACTGGCGAAACATATTCATTATTAGTTGGTGACTTTAATGGCGATGGCAAAACCGACTATGGGAGATTAGGAGCTACATTTGCAATCTATTTTATGGGTAATGGAGATGGAACTTTTACCTCATCATCATTAATACCTTATGGAAACGGCTGGAATTTTGGGGCTGGCGGAACATATTCATTATTAATCGGTGACTTTAATGGAGATGGTAAAACCGATTATGGGCGTTTGGGGGCTACAGCTTCAGTTTATTTCATAAGTAATGGAGATGGAACTTTTACATCAAGATTCAAGCTAAATGAAAATGGATGGAACTTTGGCTACAACGGAACATACCAAGTACTGATCGGTGATTTTAATGGTGATGGAAAAACCGATTATGGAAGATTAGGGGCTACAGTTTCAGTTTATTTCATAAGTAATGGAGATGGAACTTTTACCTCATCATTAATACCTTATGGAAACGGCTGGAATTTTGGGACTGGCGGAACATATTCATTATTAGTTGGTGACTTTAATGGCGATGGTAAAACCGATTATGGGAGATTAGGGGCGACAGCCGCAGTTTTTTTTACAAAAAACAGTCCAAACACTTCAGTTGATAAGTTGAAATCAATTCGAGCTTTATCAGGAGCTACGACGACTCTGACGTACAAACCTTTGACTGATAATTCCGTTTATACAAAAGGCACTACTGCAGTTGATCCGGTGCGTGACATTCAAGCTCCAATGTATGTTGTGTCTGAAGCCAGTACTGATAATGGAGCAGGTGGTCAGCGGGTGACTACATATAAGTACGGCGGTATGAAGGTCGATGTGTCCGGTCGAGGAAATCTCGGCTTTGAATGGATGGAGTCAACGGATAACGAACCCAGAGGTTCATTAGGGTTAACACTGAGTACATATACAAAATTCAATCAGACCTACCCCTTTGTTGGCAGCGCCAACTATTCGGAGCAGACGCTTGCTGATGGTACTGTGATCTCTCGATCGGAAACTACGATGGCGAAGAAGTTGTTGAATGGTGGAAAAACCATCTTTCCGTATGCCTCTCAGACTGTATCGAAGAGTTATGAGATCAATGATGGCACTAACAATCCCATTGCTACAGTAACTATAGATACAGCCTATGACATTTACGGTAATGCTGAGAAAATAACAGAGAAGAAAACGGATGCCTTTGGTGCAATAAAGTCCACTCGAATTGTTGATAATTATTATTACCCTATTGATGAAGCTAATTGGTTGTTGAGTCGACTGGATAGGGCTGTTGTATCATTTCCTGCTCATCCTCTGTTAAAGCGAACAAGCAAATTTGCATATAATATAAAAGGCTTGGTGAGTCAGGAAGTTATTGAGCCAGATAATGCCGCTCTGAAGCTGGTAACCGATTATCTGTATGATGGGTTTGGTAATCGCATCAGCTCTACTATTTCTGCTGCCGGTGCAGTTTCTCGCACTACATCCTCAACATACGATGCGATAGGGCAGTTTCCGCTCAGTACCACCAATGCGGAAGGGCATAGTGAATCGTATCTCTGGGATGCCCGTTTTGGGGTAAAGAGCAGCCTGACCGGCCCGAATGGATTAACGACGACTTGGGCCTATGATGCTTTTGGGCGTAAAACGACAGAGACCCGCGCTGATGGGACAACCACAACAATCACCTACCATATGGATGTCGCTCCGTTTTATATTACCAAGCAGAGCAGTGGCATGCCTGCCAAGACAGTCTATTTTGATAAACTGGGCCGCAAAACACGAACCGAAGGGCGTGGTTTCAATAATGAGATCATCTATGTAGACAGCGAATATAATGCTTTGGGGCAGGTATCGCGCAAATCCGGCCCTTATGCATCGACAGGCACGGCCAAATGGACGACCTATAACGCTTATGATGCTGTCGGACGCCTCACTTCCTTCACCAAGCCAGATGGCACAACGACAACCACCATTTATGATGGTCTGACCACATCAGTCACCAATGCCAAGTTACAGAAGCGCACCGAGATCAAGGATCTGCATGGTCGTGTTTATCAGGTGATCGACTCGATGAGCGGTACGCTGACCTATGCTTATGATCCGTTCGGTAATCTGATCTCTACAACAGATAGTGCAGGCCATCAGGTGATCATGTCTTACGATCTGCGTGGTCGCAAAACAGGCATGAATGATCCGGATATGGGCATCTGGTCTTATGCGTATAACGCCTTTGGTGAATTGACCAGTCAGAGCAATGCAAACACTCAAACCACGACAATGACCTACGATAAACTGGGTCGCATGCTGAGCAGAACTGAATTAGAAGGTGCAAGCAGCTGGGTCTATGATCTGGGTTTCAAAGCGGCAGGTAAACTCGTGTCAGAAACAGCACCGAACGGTTATAGCAAATACTACAGTTATGATGGCTTCGGACGCCCGATAAGCACCAATACACTGATCAACAACAACAGTTATCTGATGAGCACATCATATAATACGATTGGTCAGGTCGATACCATCACCTACCCAACCAGTTTTGCGGTTAAGCGTGTCTATAATGCACAAGGGTATCTGAGCGAGGTTCAGAATGCCGCCAATGCAGCAGAGGTATTCTGGAAAGCGGATACTGTCGATGAAGAGGGCCATGTATTACAGGAGACACTCGGTAGCGGGCTGACTACAAACCGCCAGTACAATCAAACTACAGGTCGTCTGGAAGCGATCATGGCAGGCCCCAACGGCAGTGTGCAAAACCTCGGTTTTGCCTATGACTCTCTCGGCAATTTGAACTCACGTTCTGATTATGTCATGAACTGGACAGAGTCGTTCACATACGATGCTTTGAATCGCATTACCGGCGCCACTGGCCCGGCCATCAAAACCTATGCTTATGATGCGATTGGTAATATCACCAGCAAATCGGATGTCGGTGCTTACACCTATGATCCGCTGCATCCGCATGCAGTCAAAACAGCCGGTGGTAACACCTATACCTATGATCTTAACGGCAATATGACCAGTGGTGCGGGTCGCAATTTGACCTGGACCTCCTTTGATCGTCCTGCAACGATCAGCAATGCCGGTGCTTACACCAGTATGATTTACGATGCCAATCACAAGCGCATCATGAAATCGACCGCGCTCGGTGAAACCACTGTCTACATCGGTGGCGGATTTGAAGAGGTGAGTTTGGCAGGCATCACCAAGGCCAAACATTATATTCGCAGTGGCAACGGCCTTGTGGCGATCATGGAGCAGATCAATCAGGTCAAACTGATGAAGTATGTGCACAATGATCAGCTTGGCTCGATCAATGTGATTACAGATGGAACAGGCGCTGTGCTTGAACGCCTCTCCTTTGATGCCTTCGGCAAACCGCGCAATGCGAACGCTACCGATGCAACAACACCGATCACCTCAACCCAGACCACGCGCGGTTATACCGGCCACAAAATGGATGCCGAAGTTGGTCTGATCAACATGAACGCGCGCCTTTACGATCCCGTGCTTGGCCGCTTCATCTCAGCCGATGTCACGATTGATACGCCGACTGATATGCAAACTTACAATCGCTATCACTATGTGATGAATAATCCATTTCGATACACCGACCCGTCAGGCAATAGCTGGAAGAGCAAGTTAAGAAGAACAGTTATTGGAGCAGTAATTGTTGTTGTAGGAGCAGCTGTAGTTGTAGTTTCAGCAATTGCAGAAAATCCAACCGGAATAAGTGCCGGGCTTAGCATCATGGCGGCGGGTATTAATTATATGGGGACTGGTCAAATAAATGTGCCGCCTACACCAGTGGTATCAGCGACCACAGATGCCACAGGAGGAGGTAGTTGGAATACCACTATTGGAACTCCTCTTGGAACCATTGATTATGCACCTGGAAATGGAGGGACGAGCTATACTGGGGTCTCTGGAGGCTCAGGTAGTGGTTCAAACTACTCTGGCAACATTAGCATTAATGGAATGCAGGGTGGTGTAAACAATAGCAATGCTATGTCTACAACGGCTTATCAGAGGCTGTTTAATAATGTGAATGCATCATTGGAGTCTGTTGCCCGGTCTTCTGTTTGGGACTCGCCAGCAATGGGGAGCGCATCCAGTATACTTGTTGGCTTTGGCGATGGGATTTCAGGTGGAGCGAGTAACTCTCTGAGGGGCTATTTGGGCACTAATAGATATGTGGATAAGAATTTGGCAACATATAAGAATGCTCTTACTGTTGGCACAGTTGGGCAGATTGGAGTAACAGGTACTGTTGGAACCGCTATTACATTTGCTAGCTTTGGTACAAACTTTTATGAAGGCAATAAAAACAATATGGTTGTGGATGCAATAACTTTTGGAACATCAAGAACTATGACAGGAGGAAGTAAGGGGCTTGGGATGCAGATATTCGGTAATGCGTGGGGATATGTTTTTGGGCAAACAGCTCTTTCAACAGCGCCCTGATAAGGGTTAGTTATGACAACGAAAACAAAAACGTTACTGCTTAATCTCATTTTTCATTTTGTAATCCTTGGATTTGGGGTAAGGCTTCTATTTCTACCAATTTTACCCGATGAGCATTGGTTAGTATTATTGGGTATGGCATGCGTTATGGACCCTATCATTGCATACTTTTTTGGTTGGAATATGACCTTTCGAACCACAGTGGGAGATGATGCACCGAAATCTCACAGGTTATTTACCTTGGTTGTTGGGGTCATAACTTATATTTTTATTTTCTTGATTTGGTTGGGAATGATAGGCCACTGGTATGATTAAAATCACCTGACAGAAAAGCCTTATTATATTGTTGAATGATGAAGCAGAGGAGCAGTAGATATGAGGAAACTTAGTGGCATCATATTAATCATAGTGGGTGTTATTCTCATTGCTCTGGCGGCATTGCGAGCATTCAGTGTGCTTACGATATTCCTGAATGCAGAAGCATCGGCTTATGGGGGAGGTTATTTCGCTGGTACTGTGGTCATGCTCATCTTGTTTTCTTTCTTGGGCATAAAGGCATTTAAGAAGGGGCGGGGAATGTTTAAATCATCTAAACCAAAGGAATTACGGTGACAGTTTACTAAATGCACTATTTGAATCAATGGGGTCAGACTCGAATGGCACTAACTTAAAATCAATAGGGTCAGACTCGATTGATTTAAGGTGGATGGAGTGTTAACCTCCCATCTGACTATAGCGGGAGGTGCATCATGGCTCGTCAACCTCGATTTATTCTTCCAGGTCAGCCTCAGCATGTGATCCAGCGAGGCAATAACCGAGATGTTATTTTTGCATCGGAAGATGATTACCTGTTTTATCTGGAAAAATTGGGCGCAGCTTGCAAACGCTTTGATTGCATCCTGCATGCCTATGTGTTGATGAGCAATCACGTGCATCTGCTAATGACACCTAACAGCGGGGATGGCATTGGCAAGGTGATGCAGTCGCTAGGCAGATATTATGTGCAATATTTCAACTATCAGTACAAGCGCACCGGAACACTGTGGGAAGGACGTTATAAATCGACATTGCTGGATTCGGAAGAGTATTTACTGACATGCAGTCGTTATATCGAACTAAACCCTGTCAGGGCAGACATGGTTGCTCATCCCGGCGAATATCGCTGGTCGAGCTATGGACATAATGCATTAGGACAGAGGAATGGCCTGATTACACCCCATGAGATCTATCTTCGGCTAGGTGATGACCCTGAGCAACGGAGAAATGTTTATCGCCACCTGTTTGATGCTCATATCGATAATAAAGATCTGGATGAGATACGCACGGCAACGAACAGATCATGGGTGCTGGGCTCGGAGAAATTTAAGGAACAGGTTGAAGCGCTAACGAAAAGACAGGTCGCACCAAAGCCTAGGGGCGGAGACCGCAAATCAAAAAAATATAGAAACAATGAAATCAATCGAGTCTGACCCTATTGATTCTCATATCATCATAGTTCCCTCGGATGAAGATGGTTTGCGCCGTACTTTTGCAGATGCACACCGACGTTATACTGGATATATAAATGCTCGAATGCGGGTTACAGGACATTTGTGGCAAGGGCGGTTTGGTTCGGTTGTGATGGATGAAGAACACTTGTCGCATGCAGTTCGCTATGTATCGCTCAATCCTGTTCGTGCTGGATTGGTTGAACGGGCAGAGGAGTGATCTATGATTCCGGTTTGTCTGTCTCGGTTGCTTCTTTGAGATAGGGCATGAGATAGATGCTCTGGATAATGATAAATGCAAAGGTGAGCCCCATCAGGCCAAACAGCTTGAAGTTCACCCAGGTGTCGGTATCGAAAGAGAACGCGACGTAAATATTGAGAGCGCCAAGTGCAACGAAGAAGAGGGCCCATGCAAGATTAAGCTTGGTCCAGACCAGTGAGGGTAGGGTGATCGTAGATCCCATCATACGTTCAACAATCGTTTTCTTACCGATAAACTGGGAACCGACGAAGATCACTGCAAACAACCAGTTGATGGCGGTGGGTTTCCATTTGATGAAGTTCTCATCTTGCAGATAGAGCGTTAAACCACCAAAGATGGCGACCAGCACGAGTGTGATAACATGCGATTTTTCAAAGCGACCGCTCATCAGACGATGGGCAACTGTTTGAATAGCGCAGGCAGCAATCAGTACCGCAGTGGCGGCATAAATATCGACCATCTTATATACGACAAAGAATAGTATTACGGGAAGGAAATCAAACATCATTTTCATAGGCAGCATACGACCACATGTGTCGACAGTTGCCAAGTCATGGTAAGAGCCTCGGTTTAGAGTGAGCCCGGCACACCCCGACGCGCCAGTTCATCAGCCCGTTCGTTGCCTTCGTGTCCTGCATGGCCTTTGAGCGCTTCCACAGCCGCTTGCAGCTCCATCTGCTGTAGGTGTGGGCTTCGCCACCAAAGAGCTCTTTTTCATGTTCGCCCATGCGCATCAGTACACCCCAGCCGCCCGGGCCAGGCACCATCAGTGAATGCTTCAACGAGAGGTTTAGTTGGTGTCGTTGGCTCCGTTCTCGATATGCAAGGTTTGCGTCGGGAAGGCGAATTCGAGGCCCATCTCTTCGAGCATATCCATGATTTGAAGGTTTACCTCCTGGCGAACTTGCAGGTACTCCGCCCACACTTTACTGCTGGAAAAGTAGTAGAGGAAAATCGATAGCGATGAAGCATCGAATTCATCGAACTTCACCAGTCTGTATTTCTGATCCACCCCCGGGTGGTTACACAGAATCTCTTCAATGCCGGCGATGGCTGCTCTCATTTGCGATGGCGTGGTGCCATAGGTCAGGCCAAGGCGCATTTTGATGCGGCGTTCGCTTCGTCCATCAATATTATCAATGACCATATTGGCCAGTGCAGAGTTGGGCACATTGACCAGTGTGCGTTCAAAGGTGCGAATGCGGGTGGAGCGGAAGCCAACCTCTTCGACCACACCTTCAAACTCGGATGTTTTGATCCAGTCGCCAACCATGAACGGGCGATCAACGAGAATCATGATAGATCCAAAAATATTGGAGATGGTGTCTTTGGCGGCCATGGCAACAGCAATGCCGCCGATACCGAGTGAAGCAATCAGGCCTGAAACGGAATATCCCATGTTTTGTGCGACAACCAGTACGGCGGTCAGGACAAGGAATACTTTCAGTGTTTTGGCGATAAAGGGCACGAGCTGATCATCCAGTGACGAATCGGTCTCCTGAGCCCGTGCTGTGAAATAAACGGAGAGTCCTTCAATCAAACGCCATATAAACCATACACCAATAAAGATAGTAACGATGCGTCCTGCACTATCGAAAAGCCCGATGATGGGGAAGCTTTCAGCAGGCGGGTTGAGCAGATGCACAGAGATCAGTATACCAATGACAAAAATCAACATGCTGCCCGGTCGTTCGGCGGCTTCCAGTAAGACATTATCGAGCTGTGTTTCTGTGCGTGAAGTGATCTTCTGTGCGATTTTATGAAAGAGTTTGACGATATAACGCTGTGCGACAACGGTAATAAACAGAGCTGTGATGGCTAACAACCAGTGAGCCAGCGTAATATCAAGCCAGGTTGATTCAAACCAGGTGGTTTCTATAAGGTTGTTAGGCCAAAGCGTCTCCATCATTCCTCCTGCAAACAGGCTGGATCATAACTGCTACACCAGTCTGCGCCAGTGCGCGATATGGAAGGGGAGTCTATCAACAGTTATTGACGATTGTGGGTAGGGTTTCTATGCTGGTGATGGTTCATGGGAAGGGGCTAAGAGAGGTGCTGCTGATGGCTGAATCTAAAATGCAGGCAATGATTGAAGACTATGATGCTCTGGCTCGTTTAATAGGGCAGCGCGTGCGTTATCTGAATGAAGAATATGAGGTGACCGATCTATTGCCTGAAGAGGGGTTGTTGATTCTCTCATCCGATGATGGCTGCGATGTGCAGGAAGATAGTTATGGCCGTGCACACAGGCTGGTTCCCAAACGTCAGAATCTTAAATTTCGTGATGCTGAAGGCAATCCATCCAGTATTTGGGATGAGCTGGCATTCCTTGACGGGCCTATCTTACGTTAGTTTTTTTTATACAAAACCTTCACCACAGAAGCACAAAGACAGATAGGGAATACAGCATAGCTATTGCAATCACAGTAGCCTGTTTTTTTTGAGTTGTATTGATTACCCATTACACTTTTCTGATTCTTCTTCGATTATCTTTCTATCTGTGTCTTTGTGTCTAGCTAACTATGCTAGTGGGCTGCCCGGACGCTGCCAGGGTATTTTGTCGTTGGATTCAATGGCCACACGCATGACAAGACCGAGTGCTGCCAGCATGGTTACTAACGCCGAACCACCATAGCTGATAAAGGGCAGGGGCAGGCCAACGACAGGAAACAGGCCGGATACCATGCCAATATTGACGGTAATATAGAGGGTGAAGATCGCTGCAATACCAATGCATAACATGGATGCAAAACGACTGTGAGCGCGTTGGGCAATCAACAAAATGCGAGAAATTAACACAGCATAGAGTCCAAGCAGCAGGATCACGGCAATCAGACCGCCCTCTTCAGCCAGTACAGAGAAGATGAAATCGGTATGTTGTTCGGGCAAGAAGTGCAACCGCGCCTGTGTGCCTTGCAGAAAGCCTTTGCCCAACAGACCTCCTGAACCGATCGCAATACTGGACTGAATAACATGGTAACCGGCCCCCAGTGGATCTGATTGAGGGTCGAGCAGGGTGAGTACGCGTTGTTTTTGATAATCATGCATGAAGTGCCAAAGTACGGGTAAGGAAGCAATACCAAGAGTGACCGCAGCGCCGAACAGGCGCCATGGCAGACCTGCAGCGATCATTAATGCAACCATAGCGAATAATAGTACCAGAGTCGTGCCAAGGTCGGGTTGGGAAATGATCAGGGCTGCTGGTACTGCTACCATTAGCAGAGGAATACCTATATTGACCAGGCCTCTGGCTTCGCGGGTGGCAAACCAACTGGCCAGTACAAACATCATAGCCCATTTCATGATTTCTGACGGTTGTATGTTTGCAACCCCCAAATCCAGCCAGCGGCGTGCACCCATATGAATATCACCGACTAAAGGAACCAGCATCAGTAATAACAGAGCAACTGCATACATAGGCCAGCTGACCAAGCCTAAAATACGCAATGGAACAAAGCATAGCACCAGAAAACCGGTCATGCCGGCAGCCCAGAAAATGGATTGTTTGTACCATAACGCTATGTCACCCTGATAAAGAGCTGCATAGAGCACACACAAACCCAAAGCGGCAAGGCTCAACAGGCTGGAAAGCAATACCCAGTCGAGTGAATACAGAACGCGTTTCATAGGTCGGATACCTTTGTCATGAGACTGTTTTTTGCATGTGGAAGCTGAGTAGACGCCAAGGCCTGTTTTTTAGCCATGGCTTGAATCACCGCAGCAGCAACGGGTGCTGCATCGCTACCACCATGGCCTCCGTGTTCTACAAATACTGCAATGGCAATTTGAGGGTTTTCATAGGGGGCATAGCCCATAAACCAAGCATGATCTTTATGGTGATGCTGAATCTCTTCATTGCTTAATTTGCTTTTCTTTTTGCCCGATAGTTTTATTACTTGTGCTGTGCCTGTTTTGCCTGCCGAGGTCCAGGCTGCCTGGCCGAGGGCTTTATGCGCGGTTCCTGCGCTTGTAAGTACCACATCACGCATGGCAGAGCGTACTATCTGTAGATGTTCCGGTTTTACATCGGCCTTGTGCAATACTTCAGCTGGTGCATTTGCCAGTACCTGCGGTTTAAGAATGTAACCGCCATTGGCAATAGCGGCAGCCAATCGCGCGATTTGTAAAGGGGTCGTGGTCAAGGCGCCCTGGCCGATGCCGGTAATCATGGTTTCACCACGAAACCATTTTTTGCGTCGGCTCTGGGTATTTTTGATGGCTGCCATCATATAAGGGCTTTGGGCCGGAATGATGCCACGTGATTCCGGCGGTAAATCGATATGTGTTTTTTCACCCAGGCCCCAGCTCAGTGCTGCATCACTAATGACGCCCATGCCGAGTTGATCTGCTAACTGATAAAAATAGACATCACAGGATTCTACCAGTGCCTTATGCATGGATACGGTCTCGTGCCCGCGACGTTTCCAGCAATGCAGTTTGCGGTCCGAGAATTCGACGTAACCGGGGCAAAATGTTGAGCCTTGTGCCAAATGAGAGCCGTGGGCAAGTCCGGCCAGACCAGTCACCAGTTTAAATGTTGAGGCTGGTGGATATGCCGCTTGTGTGGCTCGGTTGAGTAGCGGTTTTTCGGGGTTGTTTAACCACGCATTCCATTGTGCAGATTCAAGTCCGGTGATGAACTGATTGGTGTCGTAGCCGGGTTTGCTTAACATGGAAATAATGCCGCCGGTTTTGATGTCCATCACGATGACTGCACCGGTACGCTTACCCAGTGCATCGGAAGCGGCTTGCTGGATATCCGTATCCAGAGCCAGTTGAATAGTTTTTCCCATGATTGGCGGTTTGCTATTGATCACTGCAATGCGGCGGCCATGCGCATCAACCTCTTCGCGCTGGTGGCCCAATTTACCGTGTAAATCCGGCTCGAAGGACTTCTCAATGCCGGTACGACCAATAAACTCGGAAGGTAAAAAACCAGCATCCAGATCGCCTGGGTTGGCTAGTGAAAGATAGCCAATGATATGTGAAGTGAGTTCTGCAAAGGGATATTGGCGATAGCTACCTGCCTCAACATTGATGCCCGGGTAGTGGTGTAATCGTGCGGCAAGCGGAGATACATCCGGCCATTGTAGTTTATCAGCCAACAGGACAGACCGATCTGGCCGGGTGTGTTTAATACGTTTTCGCAGCAGTGCGACTTTATCATCTGTCCAGTGTAACGCTTGAGTAAGCGTATGAAGTGTAGCGTCAAGATTCTTGACCCTTTCAGGAATCAATGAAACTCTGTAATCAATGTGATTGATGGCAAGACCTTTGCCTTGCGCATCAATAATTTCGCCCCTGACAGGCAGGATGGGGATGATATTCAGGCGGTTTTGATCAGCCTGTAACTGGTATTTCTCATGGTTAAACCATTGAAGCTGCATAATCTGAAGCAGTAGCAGGCCCAGAAAAACAGGCGTTGCTGCAAAAAAGTAAATCATGCGCACATTAAAGCGCTGGCGGACTTCAAGCTGCTTGTCGTGCATATTGCCTCGTTAACAGATGCCATACAGGAACGCATAGACACAGGGTTAATAGAGCTGCCTGCATATCCCATCCTAATGCTGGCAGAGTCAATATTGCAGCGAGCATGAGTACAATGCGTTGAGGCAGGCCTGCCCCAAGGTGGTGGTCCAGATAAATCATTGCCAATGGAATGATGGCCATCATCAGCGCAATGGTGCCAAATGACCAATACAGTATCAGATCATGAATCAGGGCACAGGGCAGTACCCAAAGCCAGTTGTTGCGATGTGCCAGCAGGCTGGCCAGCAGTAGTGCTAAGGCCCAGTCCGGTTGACTCATGGCGGTGGAAAAAGCCATGTTTAAACTGATGCCGAGCAGGGCAAGCAAAGGAATAACCGTGACAATAATCATGGTGTTGTGAATGTTTGAATGGAGTGCAGTTGCGATGCAACCGCTAACCAGCTGTCCCGCTGCCAGTGTGCAATGGGTTTGGCTGATACTTCAGCAAACAGTTGCCCCGGGATGGGTTGAACGTCGGTAATCACTGCAACGGCAATGCCCGCAGGAAATAGTCCACCTGCACCGCTGGTATAGAATACCTGGCCTTTTCTGGGAGCAATTTCCAATGGAATGAAATTAATCGATAAGCTATCTCCTTGTCCACGAGAGAGTGCGGCCAGTTGTGTGCCGGGAATAGTGACTGGCACGGCCAGAGAAGCATCGAAAATAGTTCTTACGGTAGCGTGGTTTGATGAGATCGTGTCGATTACGCCAACCAGGCCTTCACTGGATACAATGACATCGTCTTTTGATACATCCGGAACCTGCAGAATAAGACGCTGGCTCATTGGCTCAGGGCTGCGGCCACGTACCTTGGCAGCATGCCAGCGATAGCCAATAATATTTGAAATTTCAAGGATGTTTCTAAGCTGACGGTTCTCTTCACGCAGGCTATTTACTTCCTGAATGACAGCGGCTTGATCCTGGGCTTTTTTTTCAAGCGTCAGGTATTGCTGTTGTAGTTTTTGTCGCTCAATGAACCACAGGTCTACAGATTGCCACCATTGCACTGGTGCATGCAGCACTTCCAGAGCAGGCCACATGGTCAGCATAGCACTGGAGCCGGCAAACAGACGGGAGATAGCGAAAAGACCAACAAGCAACAGTCCAATGAGCCAAAGCTTGTGACTACGTTGTGTGAAATTCATGAATAACGGCTTTGAGGTGAGGCCATGGATGATATCTGAATAACGTCATCCATCAATTTACTCCTCGAAGAGTACGCCTCGCATGCGATCAAGCTCTTCCAATACGCGTCCACTGCCTAGCACTACACAATCCAACGGGTTTTCAGCAATCGTGACTGGCAGTCCTGTCTCTTCGCGTAACAGTTGATCCAAGCCAACCAGCATGGCGCCACCACCGGTAAGCATGATGCCTTTATCGACGATATCAGCAGCCAGTTCCGGTGGGGTTCTCTCCAGACAGACTTTGACGCCTTCAATGATTGCATTCACAGATTCAGTTAATGCTTCAAGAATTTCAGAGTCATCCAGCAGCAGGACTTTAGGTACGCCGTTAATCAGATCGCGGCCTTTGACTTCCATTTCACGTCGTGTTTCCTGTGGAAATGCACTGCCCAGATTAATCTTGATTTTTTCTGCCGTGGGTGAGCCGACCAACAGGCTGTATTTGCGGCGCAGGTGATTGATGATGGCTTCATCCATTTTGTCGCCGCCCACACGTACGGAACGCGAATAGACAATGCCGCCATAAGAGATCACTGCAATTTCACTGGTGCCGCCACCAATATCCACAACCATGGATCCGGATGCTTCAGTTACCGGCAAATTGGCACCAACAGCAGCCGCCATCGGTTCCTCGATAAGGTAGACCTCACGTGCACCAGCGGAGAGTGCAGATTCACGAATTGCCCTGCGTTCAACTGGCGTAGAGCCATATGGTACACAGATGACAATGCGTGGATGGATGCCCCAGGTACGGTCATGTACCTTACGAATAAATTGCTTCAGCATCTCTTCAGTGACTACGAAGTCAGCGATCACGCCATCTTTCAGCGGGCGAATAGCTTGAATGCTATCGGGAGTACGGCCCAGCATGCGTTTAGCATCTGTTCCTACTGCTAATACACGGCGATGGTTCCTGCCGCCGCCTGTATGGATGGCGACAACAGACGGTTCGTTAAGCACGATACCTTCTCCGCGCACATAAATCAGCGTATTGGCAGTACCAAGGTCAATGGATATATCACGGGAAAAAAACCCAAATAAACGTTGCAGCATAAACACTCCGCTACTCAAAAACTAAGTGGCGAGGATAGTGCCAGAATAGATGCAGGTAAAGGTGATTTCAACTTCTTGAAAACATTGAAGAATAGTTGATTTTAAAGTGAGGCTTTATTGTGGTTGGGTGAAATCTACCCATACAGGAGCATGGTCACTGGGTCTTTCCAGGGCCCTGTATGACTCTGCCACACCGGCATGAAGGGGGATCATCGAGGGTGTGGCGAGCAGGTGATCAATGCGAATACCCCAATGCCTGCGAAATGCATGCATACGATAATCCCACCAGCTATGCATGGGCTGATCAGGGTGCAGTTGCCTGACGGTGTCTGTAAGTCCGAGCTTGAGCAGCGACTGAAACCACTCCCGTTCAGCATCAGAGCACATGATCTTTCCTGCCCAGCGATCAGGGTCGTGAATATCCCGGTCTGTTGGTGCAATATTATAATCACCGAGCACTACAACATGCTGATGGTTGGCCAGCTCTGTTTTGAGATAGTCGCGAAAAGCAAGCAACCAGCGAAATTTATAGTCGTACTTTTCTGATCCTACTTCCTGACCATTGGGGATGTAGACGTTAATAATGCGGACTCCATCAATGCTTGCTACAAGTAAACGGCGCTGTGGGTCATCAATGTTTGGGAGGTCAGTCACAATGTCGCTGGCTTCCGAGCGACTTAGGATGGCAACGCCATTGTATGTTTTTTGTCCGGAAAAGGTGACGTGATAACCGGCCGCCCGGATCGCTTCGCCGGGAAAGTTGCTATCCACTGTCTTGGTCTCCTGCAGGGCCAGCATATCGGGCTTCTCTTGTTCCAGAAATGCCAGAACATGTGGTAAGCGAACAGTTAATGAATTTACATTCCAGGTTACAATTTTCATGCCGCGATCATGACTCAGGCTAAAGATTCGCTCAAGTTTCAATCTTATCTACGGATTGAGTATTGAATTGTTATAATAGATTTTGAGCGGGCTGATCCAGTGCTTTTATGATTCAATGGCAATCACTGTTTTGCATGTCGGATAGGCAGTGCATCCCCAGAATTGACTGTGCGGCTCTGATCCTTTTTTAGAGGTGCGCCGTAGCATAGGCCTGCCACACGCAGGGCAAGCTCTTTGCCCGGATTTTTGTGCGCAGAAAACTGCTCCCAGGCTTTTTGATATAAGCTCGACTGCTTGTTCATGGTTGTTGATTGAAGATCTTAATCTGCTGGCTTCCATTTCCTGCACGGTCCGGTCCGCTGTTTTGGGCATGATTCACTCCACTTGAGATGTCACTGCTTGATGCGGCCCATGCTGAGAGCAAAGAGATGTGCTTTCATCATCAATATTGATGAAAAAGTGAAGAAAAATGGCGGTTGATGCCTTTGATGTTCTGAAGGTGAGCGGCGGCGCTTGTTTCTGGTGCATTGCTTTTAGCTTGGGGGGGGGCGGACGGCAGAGATTGACGCTGAATTGACAGGCGGGCTGGTGAGCATTTCTTGATTGTTATGAATATCAGGCTTGTTGTGATTGGAGTAGATCCGGATATTTAAATTCAGGGCAAAAAAAACCCCGTCTGTTGCCAGACGGGGTTAGGAATTCGTTTCCTGGTTGTCTTACAGACCGATTACGTTACGAGCCTGTGGGCCTTTCTGGCCATCTTCGATTTCAAATTCAACTTTCTGACCTTCAGCCAAAGACTTGAAGCCTTCGTTCTGAATTGCTGAGAAATGAACGAAAACGTCATCTCCGCCGTCGTCCTGTGCGATAAATCCGAAACCTTTAGTGTCGTTAAACCATTTAACTGTTCCTGTAGCCATTTTGCGTGTACCTCGATTTTTGTTTTAGCAGCATGTTGAGTTAAGATTGTTACTGAGGAAATCGAGAAGAAGCTTCCGGATTGGTCAACAAACACCTACAACAACCATGTCTTGCACGACGCACTGTAAAGATGCATGCAAAAGAAGGCTAGTAAAAACATTTGTTTTATTGTGTGTTATGCATGTTGCTATGATATTACCGCAACTGTTAAGCCGAATGAACTGGCGCGTTTTCTATTTTATGCTTGGTTTCCGGTGTCTATATCTTAGGGTACGGGGATGACTACAACCATTCCCTCCACCCACATCATTACTTTAAAAGGACAGGATGCCTTGCCTGACTTTCGACGTGACAAGCTGCTCAAAGCATTTGAGGAGCAGGGTATCGCAGATGTGGATGTGCAGGCGAACTTTATCCATATGGCTGAAGTGACAGAAAGCTGGC
>Ga0316202_10001598_pt1 | contig 17093 bp, 9 predicted proteins | sample 3monrhotite_MG_FD_204934 | JGI IMG/M metagenome (GOLD analysis project Ga0316202, IMG submission 204934) | Microbial mat bacterial communities from mineral coupon in-situ incubated in ocean water Damariscotta River, Maine, United States -... | ecosystem: Environmental > Aquatic > Marine >... | reverse complement strand
GTAATGCTCGTCTGGGTTCCGCCACTTAACTGGTCAAGCTGATTGGCTGCATCTTGTGCATGATCCGCAGGGCCGAAGTAGTGGATATTCGTGTTGCTCAACACGCCATTATTCGCATTGTCCTTGGCCAATATCTGCATCGCATTGCCCGTAGTATCCGAGCCGCGACTATGCCCACTGATATCCAAACCTTCTGCGCCATACTTTTTCATCAGCTCAACATTCTTCGCAGTCGCATTCGAGGCATCGGCAATCCCGCCCTCCAAAAAGTGCTGAAAACCTGCAACCATGAGTTCCGAAAGGGCATTATCTGCCTCAGGAAAATGAATAAAATAAACCTCTCCATCACTGGTGTTTGCCATTTGATTGGCATATTTAGCGGCAGCTTTAGGGCCATTCAACTTCCCATTAGCGGCGGCTTTAGGGTCATCCAACTTCCCATTGAAAATACCATTGTTAAAGATGTGAATTTTACCATCTGCACTAGGCTTTAGATTTAACTTCTCTTCTGAGCTAAGTTTTACGAATTTCGGTGTTTGCTTACCGTCTTTCATTTCAAAAAGAACCTCACCTTTCTCATTCTTTAGCACCTTATACATTTCAGCCTTTGCAACATAAGCCGTGCGATAGGCCTCATCAGCAAACTTCACTGTTTCGCGGTACACCGCCATCTTGAGTGCTTGCTTGGTTTGCGCCATATTCTGCGCAGCTTCAGCATTGGCTGTATCTGCGGCTAGGTGCGTATAAATCGTATCCACGTTGATGCTATCAATGGCCTGCTGCACGGTTTGCCCTGTTAATGCCTGCTGGGCTGCATCATCGGTGATATTCACTTGGGCTACACTCATCGCACTGACCGTCTTACCAATAGTTTGACGCTTGCCCTCACCATTATTCAGCAATGCGCCAGCCACTGCTTTCACCTTTCCGTATTTACCCTGCTCGAACATATCCGTCGATAATGAAAGACCCATGCTTTGAGCATCAGCGCGGCTGCTGTTTCGCATATCCGATGTGGTCAATGTGGCGGTGCTTAGTTGATTGTTACCAGCCTGAATGGCTTGCTCGCTACTTTTAATCACAGACCCTCTCAAGTTTGTATTGCCCTGCGTGGTGATATTAAAACCACCATCACCTGTCTGAATACCTGTTTGCTGACCCACACCACGATAACGCATATCAAGCTTGCTATGACCATAACTAGCACTGCCACTCGATGTACCATTATTACTACCATAGCCTAGCCCCATACTTGTACTCAGGTTCCTACGTTTGGCAGTGTCATACTCAGATTCAATATTAAGGTTTCCTCCGATGTTAGCCACAAGTTTATCTCTGGCTTTTAAGTTCGCGCCCTTGATATTGGTATCTGCTGTGGTGTTAATATTTATCTGGTTGGCATTGAGTTGAGCGTTGTTCTGCGTTAGCGAACCTGAAGAGGATTTACTCCGATCCACACTCGCACTTATACTTGCATCACTAGAACCGTGAATCATTTTGCTAATGGTGATATTGGCATGCTTGCTTTCACGATTGGATTGCTCGGTATTTTGTGATGATAGAATATTCAGCTCTTTGGCAGTGATATTTATTTGCTCCTGCGCGCTTAAATTGCTTCCTTGGATTGTGGCTGTGTTATTTGAACGAACATTGATGTTTTGAGCATTCACATTCGATGCAACAGCACGGCTGCTTTGCGATTGGCTATTCGTTTTTGTGGCATCAAGCTCAAGTTCTAGGCCAGCATTGAATCCCCAAGTGCTGGCACTCTGACCCGCCGTCTCAATCTCTTGAACTAAAGCTTTAATGGTGAGGGCAACACTTGCTACTGCAGTAGCAATATTGCTTAGATGCCACTTAGCATCACCGTTTAAATCATGAATGATACTCTGTAATTCTGCAATATCATCTTGATTAATCCCACCAAGGTGTTGTTGTTTCTGTAGTTGCCATGTAGTGAGTTGCGTTTTTAACTTACTAAGTTCTTGTTTGTATTCTTCATAATTTTTATTGGCTAATGACAATGAATCTTTTGCTTTCTTTACCGCTAGTGCCGCCTGAACCACCGTGATAACCTCATGCTGAACCACAACTTTCAACTCCGCCTTACCCTTCACCTCTTTTGAATCGGTTTTCTCGGTGTTCTTGGCTTCGATAATATTCACATCACCGCTGGCTGTAAGGTTCACATCATTTTTAGCAGTCAAATTACTGCCTTTGACTGTGATATCACCCTGATTATTACCCTCTGAACTGGCCGTAAGGTTGATATTATTCGCTGCAAGATTGGAACTAACCACCTCTGTTCCGGTGGTGACTTTATCCGCCTTACTGTATTCAGCCTTGGCAAGCGTGGCTGAAAGCTTGCCATCTTTGTATTTTACCATCTTTTGAGGTTGTGTGAGGTTCTTCAGTGCAGCACCCACACTCACGGTCAACTTCGTGTGTTTCGAGTAAGTTTTTTCCTCATTATTGACGTTTTCTACTGCGATATCCTGCGCTGTACCTATAAGCGAATCATCAGCCACAACATTCACGCCCTTAAGTGCAATACCCTCTTTGGCTTTGAGCGAAACATCGCCGCCACTCAAATTAGCAAGGGCTGCCGTTTTGGTGAGTTTACCTTCCAAATCTTCGCTCTTGGAGAAAAGCTTACCACCGCTGAACCAACCTGATTTTTTGCTATGCGTTTCATCCAGTGTGCCATCATACCCTGCCTGCACATTGATGTTTCTAGCACTGGCCAAAGCGAGCTTCTCTTTGGCAGCTACATTGGAGCCGATGATGTTGATGTCACCACCTTGATCACTGCTTTTTGGATCATTGACCGTAGAGAGTGTGATATTCTTACCACTCAAATTCGAAGCAATGTTAGTCGAGGTCGCCTTCTTGGTGGTGGTTGAGCTTTTGCTTACAAGCCCCTTTTTAACAACCTTGGTTTCGCTATAGCTGCTGTTGTTCACAGCTGCAATTTCTAACTCTTTGGCTTTAACACTCAGGTTTTCATTCGCGTGTATATTACTTCCCCGAACTGTCGTTTTGCCTGATGTGTTGATGGCAACATTATCACCCTCAATATTTGAAGCTAAGTGTGTAGTTGATTGCTGTTTAATGTAACTACCATGGCTGCCTGCAAACGAATCAAAGTTGTTTACAGTGGTTGTGATTTCCACTTCTTTAGCAGCAAGTGACACATCTTTAGCTTTTAGCTTGGAACCTTCGATAAGGATTTTCTTATCTGCTGTCAGAGATAGCTTATTTTCGGCCTCTATATTCCCAGCTAGGCCGACCATGGTTTGCGTATCATAACCATCAGCATCTCGGTTGGTCACACGCCTAGTTTGACGTTTATTGATGATGTTCCCATCGGTGGATACCAATACGATATTTTTACCTGTAATAGATGCAGATATATTCTCAATATCATTTCTAGCAACGAGTCTAATACCCTCTCCTGCTCTAATGCTTCCTGTGTCGTTAATAATTGTATTATCGGCTTGCACAGTTAAATTATTACCAGCCTCAAAGGTTCCTGCATTCCGTAATTCAGAAACCAATAAATCAATATCATTGCCTGCAACAATTTTGCCGCCTTCAACTTGATACTGATGTGCATTGGCAATGTATACCACGGGCACTAGCACTTTCTGCCCTGCAACTTCTTGCTCTTCTAACCATACAATATCTTGTTTGAGTGATGCCACTTGGGCTTGAGTCAGTGATACACCTGGAATCAGTTGTAAATCTTTTTGCGCAGCTAAAGCATTATCCATCAAATATTGATACTGCGCGTTGTCACTTGTGATCGAGCTATTTAAAAAACGTCGCCCAGTTTGCGCAAAAATGCTATTGCGAACCAATTGGGTTTCATAAAATGCATCACCAAGCCGCTTAAAAGTCCTGTTCGATGAAAAATTCAAATTATTAAGTAGAAAAGAGCTACTGATAAAGTTACCGAATATTGCAAATTTCGGGTTGGTTACAATCAGGAAGCTACTTTGGGGGTTGCTCGCAGCTACAAATAACCCCTGTGTACCAACAGGAAGTGTTATAGCCAGTCCACCCACTGCATTGTTTGCACCTACCGGCAATGTTTTCTGAAGTGCACTACTGGGTGCTGTCGTGATTACCCTATTTGGATTGATGCCTAAGCTGTTTAGATTACCAACATTACCAGTAATGTTTCCCGCAGCTTGGATCGTGGAAGCGACATTACCAACCACTGTATTGGTCACAACATTAACAATTCGAGTACCAGTATTGGCACAGCTACCTTGGCCTAGCCAACCACAACGCGTAAAAAATGTAAAAGTCTGAACGGTAGGCGTGGTTTTTTTACTGATTAAATTCACAAACTGATTGGTCAATGCATTGGAGGTCACATTGATATTACCACCAGCAGAAATCAGCGAATAATTATTCAAAATGCTATCCGCATTCAGACTCATATTACCGCCACTAAGAAGCTGAGCTTCTTTGGCTCGCGACTGTAAAAAATCCGTCGCAATTTGAGAGGTTCCAGACACACTGTTGGTTACACCAATCGTAGGGGCTGTGGTCAAATTCTGAAGGCTTAACGCATTTACATTTAATGTGCCGTTTAGCGCCTGAATATCTGCTTGATTATTGATAATTGATGTAGTCTTACCTGCTGCTGCATTGGCTGACATGGTAAGGTTATTCATAGCAAAGATATTGCTGTTCGCGGTGTTATTTAGCGTTCCGGTGGTATAAAGGTTCATATTGTTACCGGAAAATAACGTCTTATTATTAGTTAAATTGGTAGAAGAAAGGGTTAAATCATTACCTGCATTAAACACACCACTGTTGGTAAATGTAGTTCCAGAGGCAACTAAGTTCCCTGTACTTTGAATGTCGCCTGTATTGTTAAGCGTTGCAGCAGTGATATTCATCAAACCTGTGGTGTTTTGTGTTTGATTGGCATTCAAGCCTGCGACGATGGTGCCCGCATTGGTCAATTGAGCCGCATTGATGTTCACAGCAGTCTTGGCAGCAGCTACAACCCCAGCACTCACATTCATCGCAGTGCCGGCTGTGAGCGTGGCATTATTGCCAGCATACAGATTCTTGTTTAAATCAACGCCATTGGCAGATCTAACCGTTACATTGTTTGCCGCACTCACCTTTTGCAGCACAACAGTGCCATCATTGGTAATGCTAATGTTACCTGTAGAAGCCAGAACTTCAGGTGGTAAATTAACCCCCAAACCAGCATCCGTTCCCACCAGCGTAATAGCATTGGCATACATCCCGCCCAAAGCCGATGTATCAAGCAGCACAGTTCGAGCATTGGCAGCATTATTTGCTGTCGCGGCTTTAGTAACATAATCAATATTGTTACCACCAAGCTTCACATCAAGGTTTTGGGCATGGATCTTGGCATTTAAATTTAAATATTGTGTATAAATCGATGTACTAGTCTGACCTTGCGTGTTCAAACCTGTGCCCTGAATAGCAATATCACCACCTGTGACATTCAATGAACCAATAGAGCCATTCAAAATATTAGGTCTGCCTGTTGTTAAAGTAACGTTACCTGTATTGATAAAGCCTGCACCATTGATTGTTAAACCATTCGGATTGGCGATTACCAAATCAGCTCTCGGGCCTGCAACCTCCGTATAACCATTCAATGAAGAGCGATTGGTGCTGGTTACTTCATTCAAAATGACTCTGGCTGAAGTATTTAGATGAGGATTGCCTCCAATCACGCCACCCAATTGAGTCGTTGAAGTCGGTCTGGTTTCATTATTGAGAATAAGACCAGATGGATTAACATTAAACTGTGTAAATCTATTATGCGAAAGCCCTGTAGCATTGGGGTTGGCAATGTTCACAACTGGAACACCGTTACCTGCCTGTCCCACAGTCGTTTGGGTGGTTCCATCGGCTTGTAAAGGTGCGGCGTAAACCGTTAACGGCGAAAAAGCAAAAAACAAAGTCATGTAACTGACTAAAAGTCGTTTGAAAAAAAGTTGTATTGCTTGCATTAGAACTCCCATGTTGCATCAAATATGAATAAATTTTCCATCTTGAAGGTTGTATTGATCTTTTTTAAAGGCCTGCTCCAAACAAGGTTGGTATGCAGGTGTGTGCCTTGGCTACTTAAGCCAACCGCTGTACCAACAGCACTACCGCAGCTACTAAGATTGTCTCTTTCGCACCGCACTTCCCCATAATCCAACCCGATAGAAGCAGATACGCTTTGTAAGGTGGAGGGCATAAGATTGACCTGCCATGTTTTGCTTAAATCATTTTTGACATACCAAGCATTGTTGCCGAATAAATTGAATGATGAGTAGCCACGAACCGTGTAATCACTACCAACGGTTAACTTGTCATTATCATACAATAAATCATTGCTGTATTGGATATGAGCATTGGAATTGAATTTGTAATTTCTATCCTTGAAATAATAGGTAAGGTTGGTATCAAGGCTGTGCTTGATAAATTGTAACTTGGCTTGACTCGCAGCACCTGTTTCTGCACTGATATAATGATCGGTTCTTGCCCCAAACCAGTCCGTACCTTGATAATAGCTGTAAGTAGAGCTCAATTGCCCCCAGCTCTGTACGTAAGTATGCGTTAGATCTGCTTGCGCCAAGGAGGTTCTATAACTGGACACCTCAATAAGCTGATTAACGAAATAGTTTTTGGTATTTTTATGAAGCACCGAAAGTGCTACATTCAATTTATTCTTTTGATTACGAAATAAGACTTTATTTAATCGAACACGCACACCCTGAGTATCACCCGATGATAAATAAGTGTCATTAACGCCATTAACACCTTGGCGATAGGAAAAATCACTGCCAACGACTTCTAATAAATAACTGGCAATAGGGAATGAGTAGTTAATCTCCACACCATTATTACTTTGATAGGCTTTTTGCACCCGACTTCCATTATAACTAACTTTAAAAATATCATTGATATTTAGTGGGTTATCTAGAAGAAATTCACCCGTCATGTACAAGTTTTTATCATTCAGATTTTTACGCCCACCAACACCAAGCTTTAAATGATATGGCGTGGAATCCTTAGCCTTTACCTCAACAACACTTGACCCTGCCTTGCTGCCTGGTTCAATGGTAAAGCTGGCCTGACTCGATGTAGGCCTGTTCATCATCTCTAAAGCTGTTTCTATATCCCTTAGATTTAATGCCTCACCTTTCTGAAAAGCAAAAGCAGTTTTTATTTTAGCACTGCTCTTTTTTGTATCAGCATCAACAATCGCTTCGGTGAAACCTTTCAACACACTGATGTCAATTTGCCCATCCTGTATGTTTTGCGACTCCAAATAAGCTCGCGTGGTGATATAGCCTCTATCCATATAAAAACTTGAAACACCTGCAACCAACGCTTTTAATATCTTCCCATCAATACACTGGCCGATATATTGACTAAATAGATTTTTTTGTTGTTTTTCATTGAAAAGTTCATGCTCATTAACACTAACTTGATCCAAGCGTACACATGCCGAAACGGGTACTTCTTCTGCATATAAAATCCGCGAAGAAACTATATTCAACCCATAAAATAAGACTATGCTGCACAATAGCTGTTTTAACAGCCATCCCCATTGTTCGACTTTTAACACTTTCTACCCACCCTCATTACCCAGTTGCTTAAGAACTTCTAAGAAGCACTCCCCAAAAACACGGCGCAAAGTTAACGTGGCATAGTCTGATTCGTATATAGCATGAATATGCTATACAGCCCCCTAATACACCCCTTTAATTTAGGGCTACTAACCATAAACAACATTAACTCAGAGAAACTCTCTTGCTTCGTTAATATTGATGAAAACACATTGAATGAACCTTTTAATTGATGTGCGCCGCTCTTTGAACTTGAATTATGGAGGTCAGTTTATTGGAGGAAGCTCCAGAGCCTTTATATGTTATAAAAAAATTCCGGGGACACAATACTTAATTATCATCGTTACGCTTTGGGCAGGGCTTCTTCTTACTAAGTTCCCGACCAACGATGTTGGCGTCTTTTCCATAAAACGCCCCCTCCCCAATGGCCTTCCTGTACGTACATGCATACGCATTTGGTCATACAACGTTGAATCAAGTATTCTGTCCCCAAAACTCACTAAAAAGACTTGGGGCCTAATTTTCATTAAATCGATTAGCTTCAAAGCGTAGGGCTTAAATGGAAAATAACGTGATACTTATCGTAGTACTTATATCATCATTGCTAGGTGATTGATTTAATTATTATTATGCAACATAAAAATCGATTAATATGAGGGCAGGTCTGGCCACCATATCAAAGGAGCTGCGAGAAATCGCAACTCCTTTTTTATGTTCTTATTTTAATAAATTTTAATTAAAATATAATCTGCACATAACCACCGCTGCACTATATTAGCGGATATCAGCTTGACCTTTGGGTGTATTTTTTAACCTGTCACTTAATCCACTTTATGCCTATCATTACATTTGCTCAATGGTGGAGTTACAGTTCCCATCTAACCATGGTGGTTCATTCGTCTCTAAGGATAAATATATGCTATTTAATATAACATTACAGCCGAGTTTACCGTGAAAAAATATATTTATATATTTGCCTTTTTGCCTGTTTTTCTTTTTTTTAATGCGGGAGTATCTTTAGCAGGCAATGGTATCGATTCCAGTATTGGTGAGGCAGATGACTGCACTAATATATCTATTGATTTCAAAGATGCTGACAACCTCACATCGCAAGAAAGGGCTGAGCTTATGAATCAGGTATTCACAACATCGCTGACTAAATATGAACGATGCCAAAATACCCGTGCCAACAACGCTTCGGCCAGTGACGGTGATAGCTCAACAAGCGCCGAGCAAGCAAATACAGGCCCAGCAGAACCAAGCACTTCCACAGCAAGCTCGCAAATGTCAGGCACACAAAGACCTATGGAAGCAGAAGCTTCGCAGGCTGAAACAGACCCCCTACCTGTTAGCAACGACCCTTCCGAGCCCAGCAAAGGCACTCGCGCTTTGGCTAACGGCAAGATTCCAGATGACATACCTCCTGCGGATAATGACAGCATTCTTGAAGAGCAAATCCGTCAAGCAGCTATCAACGAAACAGACCCTAGTATTCAAACAAAGTTGTGGAATGAATATCGAAAATACAAGGGGTTACCCATTGTCCGCAAACCATAAAGATACAGGAGTAAATAATTGATATTTTTTAGAAAAACAATGGCAATCCTCATTGCCAGTACATTTTTTTTAACAGGTTGTGCCGCAGGTGGCGCAGGCTCATCGGCCGTAAAGGTTGGCCCTACGATGTCTTCTTCTTATGACAAAGCGGCAGTGATACAAAAACCAGCAGCTAGAATTCAAAAACCAAAACTTGATATCATCATCCCTGTTTTCGATGCTGGGCTTCCCGATGACCCCGCAACTTATAAAGAAAAGGGCATTTGGCCCGAATTGCGCCGCGCTGAAGCCACTCGTTTTGCTTACAAACTCAAGTTAGCCATCGAAAAAACAGGCATGTTTGGAGCGGTTCGTGTGATGCCTAATCAAACTGCAACGGGCGATCTCTATGTGATTGGAAAAATCAATGAGTCCAACGGCCTCAATGTTGATATTGATGTTAATGTTCATGACATTGCTGGGAAAAAGTGGTTTCATAAATCATTTGACCACGAGGTAGCAGCGGATTTTTACGACAATGCTCGCAACAAGGGCAAAGATCCTTATGGCCCTGTTTTTAAACAAGTTGCAGACAAACTTGTTGAAGAGCTCGATGACACCTCCTCTAAAAAACTGGCGGAAATACAGTCCATCACTGATTTGCGTTTTGCTGCCAATTTTTCTGAAGATGCCTTTTCCCAATACCTCAAAGTTCGAGGCTCTAAAGTCTCACTAAAAGGCTATCCAAGCGATGATGATGTCATGCTCAAACGTGTGAAAGCCCTTCGGATTCGCGATCAGTTGTTTACAGACCGTATGCAACCACACTACGAACAATTCAACCAAAAAATGGCTGACAGTTATGCACTTTGGCAAAAACAAAGTGCCAGTGAAGTGCAAGCAGCCAAAACCGCGCGCAACGCCACCATCGGCAAAGCTGTCGCGGGTGTTGGGTTGATTGCTTTGTCTGTTTTATCAGCCATTGCTGGAAGCCAGTCAAATTCTTACGGCGGTACAGTTGCAGGCACAACTGGTTCAATTGCTGCGGGCTCTATTGGCGTCGGCATGCTTGGCGAAAGCGTCAAAATGAATCAAGAATCAAAATTTCACAAAGACGCTTTAAATGAATTGGGGCAATCTATTGATGGTGAAATGGCACCCCAAGTGATTAAATTTGAAGAAAAAACTGCCGAACTCACAGGCAATGCCCAAGAACAATTTGCCCAATGGCGAGCTTTTCTCAAACGTATGTATGAACAACAAGCCACCCCAGATGTGCAACTCTGATACTTTGGCCCTACTATGCTAGAAGATAAACTACACCAAGCCAGCCAAAGCAGTGCCACACAGAACAAACGCTTATTCTGGATATTCACTACCGTGCTACTTTCCTGCATTGCTCTTCTGAGTATATTGTCTTTATTTAGCACCAATGAGCCTCAAGCCACTCCTAGAGATAGCGCGCCACAACAGTCGCAACAAAATACCCCGCCTGTTGATGCAGCAGAACTTAGAAATGTCTTTATGGCACAATTGCAAACCTATGAAGTAGAGCTTGAACCTGAAATAATAGCTGCCAACCTTAAACATTGGGACATTGAAAAAGATGCGCTAATCAGCTCACTTAAGGCTGAAGCTATCTCGGCATTTGGCATGGAAAATTACACCACTGCAATGGAAACAATGGCACAATTAACAAACATTGCACAGCAAACACTGGCCAGCAGGGACGCCATGTTCAGCTCAGAAATAGCCTTCGCCAAACAAGCTTTAAATGACAATCATTATAATGAAGGCAAACTTCATATCACCAAAGCCTTGCGACTCAAACAGCACGATTCAGATGCCCAAAGCATCAACGCCAAACTTGAAGCTTTGCCTCAACTGATAACACTTCTAAAAAAAGCTGATGTTGCACACATTGAAAACAACCCACAAAAAGAACACACATCACTTGTCAAGGCAGTTCAACTGGCTCCTGAGAGAGATGATTTAAGGCAACGACGTGATGCGCTAGCTGCGCAAATCAAAGAGGCTCAATTCTCTGCACTGATTTCTCAAGGCTTGCTCAATGTGGATAAAAAAAACATCACAACTGCACAGTTGAATTATCAAAAAGCCAAGGCCTTATTTCCAACACGCTCAGAAGTTACCGTTTTGAATAAAGCCATCATCACAGCATCCACTCGGTTGGATTTACAACAAGCAAAAACACAGGCAAAAACGGCCATGACTCAAGATGATTGGGCTCGCGCGCAATCAGTCTATGCAAAAGCCGCACAACGTTATCCGCTGGACAAAGAGATTCGTGATGGTTTGCAGCTGACAAGCAATATCGTGGGCATACAAGAACGTGTCGCAGATTATATCAACCGCTCAGAGCGGCTTGCATCGCCAAATATTTTCGCGGCAGCTCAAGACACCCTTGTTCAAGCAAATATCATGGCACACAACAGCCCGTCATTGACTCAAAATATCACCAAATTGAAAGTCTTGCTTACCAAAATGGACATGTCTATTCCAGTTTTTGTGAAATCCGACAATAAAACTTATATTTTAGTCAGAGGCATTGGCAAAGTAGGCGCAACGCTTGGCCGCACCATCCAACTCAAAGCAGGCAGTTATACATTTGAAGGCCTTCGATCAGGCTATAAATCCAAGCTTGTTGAGGTTCGCCTACCCATCGATACAACATCCTATCAAGTCGAGGTGATATGCGATGAACCCATCTAAACCATCCGAGTCCGTCAAAGATATAAACATGAACTCCGAACAGCATAGCAAGCATATACATACTGAATTACTGCGTGCCAAATCCAGCCAAAAAAAGCTTTATATACTTGTCGCTTCTGTCCTTTTTCTGGGTGCATGTTTTATCCTTGCCCTAGCTATTTTCTCCAATGGAACCATGATTAAAGTTCAACCTAGGGATGCTCAAGATACGGCTGTTTTTAATATTGTTGATGGCTTGGCGACAACAACGGGTCATACCGTGTATTCCTTGGGTGGTAATCCAACCATCGAAGTCACCGCCACAGGTTTTCGCCCGCTGCGTAAAACCCTACAAAAATCCGAAATAGGCCACAGTATCACACTTGAATTATCCGAGCTTCCTAGCCAACTGCATATAAAAACCCAACCCAATGCAGACAATACAAACTGGTTCATTGATGACCACATGGTCACTGTCGGGGCAACCCTCAAACAAGCTATTTTGGCAGGCAGCCATAATATTAAAATCGACAGCCCCTATTACCAAAAAAAGACCCTTCCCCTCACCACAAAGCGCGGTGAATTAGTGAATATGTCAGTGGGTTTAGAGGCCGTTACAGGCCAGCTGAGCATCAACACGACCCCCACCGGTGCAAGTGTTTATAGCGATGGTCAATTACTCGGCACCTCGCCCCTCTCGATAGCAAAATATGGTGGGAAATATCAGCTTAAAGTAATCCATACAGGCTACCAAGACATCAATGAAGAAGTTGAAATAACCCATTCTGAAACTACGCTTGAGCGAAATTATCGATTGTTATTAAAAGATGCGCTTTTGGAAATTCAGCTATCGCCTTTAGGAGGAAAGCTTCTTTTAGATGGTAAAAGCGTCACCATAAAAAATCCATTGAACATTCAAGCTGGCATCAATCATTCTTTAATTTACCTTAAAGAAGGCTATTTCTCACAGCAGAAAACTATCTTGCTAAAGCCAGCATCAAAAACAAACCTATCTTTTCATTTAAAACCTGAAACAGGCAGCATGCGTTTCTCATCCCATCCAAGTTCAACTGTGAATGTGGATGGTAAGGATGTAGGGCAAACACCATTGAGCCTCCAATTATCCGCCCTTCCTCATAGTCTTAGATTGCATAAAAAAGGCTATCGGACATACAGCAAAACAATCCATCCAAGCAGCAAATCGACACAACAAATAAACGTAACCTTGCAAACAGAGCAACAAGCAAGGCTAGCTGAAGCCCCCACGCAACTGAATAATTCAGTTGGCATTGAACTCAAGCGATTCACACCCAATGAGGCTTTTGTGATGGGTGCACCACGCTCTGAAACAGGTCAGCGTGCCAATGAATTTTTAAGAACTGTCAAACTGACCATGCCATTTTATATTTCTACACATGAGCTCAGCCGTGGCCAATATGGGCAGTTTAGGCAAGTGCAGGGCGCAAAAAATGAGCCTATGACTTCGCTTAGCTGGATTGAAGCGGCGCAATATTGCAATTGGTTAAGTCAACGTGAAAAACTAACACCCTTCTACAACATTCAGGGTAATCAATTGCTCGGTTCAAATGCAGGTTCTGATGGTTATCGATTACCCAGTGAAGCTGAATGGGAATGGCTAGCTCGAAAGGCATCTAAAGCACAACAAAGTAAATTCACATGGGGTGATGACACCACAATACCAGCCAATACGGGTAATATCGCCGATGAGTATGCCAAAGGAGCAGTATCACATTATGTGCCTAATTATTCCGATGGTTATGCCGCTATTGCTCCTGTCGGAAGCTTTCCCGCTGATAAAAATGGGCTGTATGACTTAACAGGTAATGTCAGCGAATGGGTGCATGATGTTTATACATTAATACCTGTTGATGGGCGCATTAGCGAGATTAATCCATTGGGTCCACAGCATGGTGATACGCATACCGTAAAAGGCTCAAATTGGCGTTCAGGCACCATCACTGAGCTGCGAGCCGCTTACCGCGAAGGTGCAAAAGATGGACGTGTCGATATAGGGTTTAGAGTTGCAAGGTATGTGTATGGAGGTATGAATGTTCAACAATAGAGAATCTAAAAAACCTATCCGCAAAAAACATCCCATCATGGTGCTTATGTTTATCATCCTTGGCATGGCTGCGGCAGGCACAGCTTATGCCGCTATTCAAGGCATTCAACTCAATTCAGCCGCTTCTTTTCCAGTGGATATATAAATGTCAGAGATGATGAAAAATCTTACTGCGCTAATTGTCAGTGCCATTACCGTTCACCTTGCCTACATTGGTTTTATTCGACCTGAAGCCGACTTAATAATGGAGGCAGCCCGTTTGGCAGGTCAATCTGCGCCACGCGATATATGGGTTATTCTGAAAGATTACGAACAAGAAATATGCATTATTCTTATGTTTTGGGCGGGATTTCTTATCTTGAGCAAAGCCATAGCCATTCTTAAAAACCAATATTTATTCAACGTCGATTTTCTCGAAACTCATGAAGAAAATAAAGCTGATCTTAAAACCACTTTAACTCACTTGGAAGCACTTCCTAGCGAAACCAAAAGCACGCCCTTGCTTGTAGCTTTGATGGCAAGTTTGCGGCGCTACTTAATCACCACTGATGTCCAAAACACCTCCGATGCCATCGAATCAAGCATTGAAGCATTAGCGATTCGACAAGAAGCGGAAAACTCAATGATTCGCTACCTTATTTGGGCGATTCCATCCATTGGGTTCATCGGCACTGTGCGCGGTATTGGTGGCGCACTAGCCCTAGCTGACCAAGCTTTAGCGGGTGATATAACAGGCATGACAAACAGCTTAGGCTTGGCCTTTAATTCAACGTTTATAGCGCTGCTTATCAGCATTGTATTGATGTTTTTACTGCATCAATTACTGCGTTTGCAAGATGGTTTGGTCGTCGATACACAAGCTTATTGTGAAAAATTTCTCTTAAAACGCATCTCTGAGAAGTAGGTTCAAGCTGAAACGCCATCGCAAAACCGAAGGGTTTAATATCGCATTTTTGGATATTATGGCTTCAGGGCTGGGTGCCATCATTCTTATTCTTATTTTGGTTAAACAAGATGTTGCAAAAACGCCTCCGGAAATAGGTCGTTTACAAGCTGATTTAGTCACCCTTCAGGCACAAGATTCAGCATTAAAACAAGCTACTACTGATTTCAATAACATGGCTGTCGATGAAATGAGCGGCATGAGCAAAGTCCAAGCCCGTATCAGCACATTACAAGCCAATACATCGCAAATAAGTAACAGCATATCCCAACAACAAGCCGCCCTATCATCCATTAAAAATACCTTGAAAAATGCGCCAGCCAAAGCCGCCGATGATATTGTAAAAAATGATGCCGGTGGTGAAGAAAATTATGTTATGGGACTTAAGGTTGAGGGTCGTAACATTGTTTTCCTCATCGATAGCAGCGCATCCATGACCGATGAAAAGCTGATTGATATTATTCGTCGCAAAAACACTTCGAATACCGAAAAGCAAAATGCTCCTAAATGGCAGCGCACCAAGCGTATTGTCCACTGGCTTCTTGCCCGTAGCCCCAAATCCAGTCAAGTGACTGTCATTGCATATCATAAAACCGCTACGGTGCTTGGTGGAATCAAAGGCTTCAGTAGCCGTGATAGCAAAAGCATCAACAAGGTTTTTCATGCTCTTGACCAACTTGTTCCAACAGGTTCGACCCATTTACAACATGGCTTACAAAAAGCAAAAAGCCTCAATCCTACAGATATTTACCTACTCACTGATGGATTACCAACCGCTGGGCCAGCCCGCTATGCAAGCCTAAATCCATTTGGGGCTTGCAGCTCTCTATTGGGGAAATCGAGCAATATATCAGGCAACTGTCGCGTTAAACTATTCAGACAAACGATTGCTGAGAATGCGTCCAACAAGACGACAAAGATCAATGTCATCCTTTTACCCATTGAAGGCGATCCGCAAGCTGCACCTGAGTATTGGCGATGGACTGCCATAACAGGCGGGCTACTGATTAGTCCTGCGACGAACTGGCCATGAGAAAGCGGCGCGAAGAGCTTGAAATTTTCACGCTATCTTTCTTAGACATTATATCTTCCGCCTTTGCAGCGGTAGTGCTGCTGGTATTGTTATCCAAACCGCTTGTAGATACATCCACCTTAGACATGGCAAAAACAGAGCAATTATTACAACAGGTGAGCGCTACAAAAGCGAACATTGCTGAGGCCTCTCAAAAGCTTGCAAAACAACAAAAAGAGCTGGCAAGCCTCAAGAAAATCAGTGCACTTGTTAGTGCCTCCGAGATGACTTTAAAAAAGCAACTGGATGACAAAAGCCAGGAACTTGAAAAGTTAAATGGTGACCTTGAAGGCTTAAGCCTTGTCCAATCATCGATCAAACGCGCCTCAATCAGACCTAGTTCATCAACCACAAGAGATGTGGAGGTCGGTGGCATTCCAGTTGATAGCGATTATGTCATCTTCATTGTGGATACATCTGGCAGCATGCAGAGCATTTGGAGTCGTGTATCTCAAGAGGTGATTAATGTTTTAAAAATTCATCCCAAAGTGAAAGGCTTTCAAATTATGAATGACAATGGCATACATTTAATTTCAAGCTATGCGGGGCAATGGATTCCTGACACACCACAACGACGAGCTGGTGTCATGAAAGTTTTTGGCTCATGGCAAAGTGCCTCAAATAGCAGCCCCATCGAAGGCCTTGAAATGGCGCTCAAAAAGTATGCCAAAGCAAATATTTCGCTCTCAATTTATGTTTTTGGTGATGATTATACAGGCTCATCTTATGACGCAGTCATCAATAGTCTTGCGGTTATGAATAGAAATAAAATCACTGGCAAACCTTTGGCTAAAATTCATGCTATTGGTTTTATGTCTAACTATGCAACGAACCGCTTTGCGATTCTTATGCGGGAAGTAACCAAGCGCAATGGTGGGACATTTCTCGCTTTGGCTCCATAGTGGCCATTCTTATCAAAAAACCATATTGGTATGATAGGTTTATTCTTAAATTCTGAGTGCCTTCTCTCGGCGGCGGTCTCAACCGGTTGATGCAACACAAAGCCTAAATGCGAGTGTCTGCTAGTGGCCCAGACTGTGTGAAAACATAAACTATTTATGATATAATTACTTCACTAAATTGAGGAGTAATTTCATGAAGCGTTTTGTTGAGGGTGAGAGCCGC
>Ga0316202_10001597_pt1 | contig 17095 bp, 14 predicted proteins | sample 3monrhotite_MG_FD_204934 | JGI IMG/M metagenome (GOLD analysis project Ga0316202, IMG submission 204934) | Microbial mat bacterial communities from mineral coupon in-situ incubated in ocean water Damariscotta River, Maine, United States -... | ecosystem: Environmental > Aquatic > Marine >... | reverse complement strand
ACTCGCTCGCTTCGCCTCGCCTCGCCTCGCCTCGCCTCGCCTCGCCTCGCCTCGCTTCGCCTCGCTTCGCCTCGCTTCGCCTCGACTCGCTCGCTTCGCCTCGCTCGCTTCGCCTCGACTCGCTTGCTCGCTTCGCCTCGACTCGCTTCGCCTCGCTCGCTTCGCCTCGACTCGCTTGCTCGCTTCGCCTCGCCTCGATCGACTCGCTCGCTTCGCCTCGCTTGCTCGCTTCGCTTCGCCTCGACTCGCCTCGACTCGCTTCGCCTCGCTTCGCCTCGACTCAGTCCGCTTGAGCAGCTTTGGCTGAGTTGGGCGCGGTCGCTTCCGCGAGTTTGCAGACCTCGGGAAGCGGACTTGCAGCGGTGGCGAATCGGGCTAGCTCCTTGGTGGGTCGCTCGACGGAATCTGATCTTGCCTTCGTAGGAGCGCGACGCAGAGCCCGGCGAAGAGCGTGAAGAGAGCGGCGCTCCAGGCCAGCCATTGGAGGAGGAGTTGGAAGTCTCTTCGGGAGTCGTCCATGGGAGTGACTTTGACCCAGGGGCTCGCTGGGTCGTCACGGGACTCGAGCTCGACGCGACCTGCGCGCTTGCGAACTTCGCCATGGCGGGGGAGCTGGTTGTGCACGTCGAGTGGGCACTGGACTTCGCTGCCCTCGAGTTGGCGGACGGTGATCCAACGCCTCTTGGTTCCTCGCGGCGGAGGCGGTGAAGTGATCACGCCGGCGAAGGAAGACTCGCTCCAGCTCTGGGGAGGGTAGTCCTCGAGCAAGAGGGGACTCGCGGTCGCCCTGACCAGCGGGAGGGCTAGGGCCAGAGCGAGGCAGAGGGAGCAGAGGAGCGCAAGCGGGAAGCGACTCGTGTTCGCCATGTCTCCGCGCTCCTCGCTTGCCTAGGCCCCCTCCTCGGGGGTGTCTAGAAGTCCGAGGAGGTCTTCTAGGAGCGTCGCGTGGCGGGAGACGAGGGTCTGGTGTTCGTTGCCCATGGCGAAGAGGCGCTCGCGGAGGAGCTCGAAGCGGTCGGGCTTCGGCGGCTCGGGCTCGGGCTCAGGCTCAGGCTCGGGCGTGGCGTTGATCGCGTCGCGGAGGAGGCGGACGAGCTGTTGAGTCGCGCCGGGGAGTGGATCTGGCGCGGGAACTTGGGCGGCGACTTCGCTGCGCGAGGTCAGGCCGGAGACTGCGCTCTCCCAGCGGGTCGCGCGGGTCTGAGCTTGGCTGAGGGCTTGGGCGCAGATTCGTTCGGCGCGCTCGGCGCGCGCGCGGAGGGTGTCGACTTCGTTGAGTTGCGCTTGGGCCATGTCTCCGAGCTGCACCGCGAGGGCTTCGACGCGACGCAGGATTCGCTCTTGGTTTTGCCAGAGCTCGCGGAGCGAGGGCTCACGTCCGCCGCCGAACTTGTTGCCGAGGTCGAAGCGGTCGGCGTGGGCGGCGGCTGCGATCTGACCGGCGACTGCGGCTGGACCGGCGCTGACGAGGTAGCCAGGCGTGGCTGGGTTGGGGCCCTGAATCGCTTCCGCAGGAGGAGGGAGGACGACTTGAGGGGTGACCTCGGGGGGTTGGATCGTGGGCTGAGGGGTGGCTCCGGTTGGTTCGCCCTCGGGGACCTGGATCGCGAGGTGATCGGAGGTGTCGAAGGCGGGGTCGTCGGGGTCGAGGGGGGTCTCGTGGCGAGCGGTCGGAGTGTCGGGCGAAGTCTCGGGGCGAGTCACGAAGACCTCGGCGCGGAACACGTCCGAGGCGTCGGGGTCACCTCCCCAACCGCCCGCGGTCGTAGGGGTGGAGAGGTCGTTGGCGCTGGGCATGACCTCGGCGCCACGGAAGCCGCCAGTAGGTCGAGGGACTCCGCTCTCGCGAGGAGTAGGGAGGGGGGTCGACTCACCCCAACCCTTGCTCGTAACGGGAGGCGCGCTTGCGTCCGGCGCGGCGCTCGGCTGGCTCTCTCCCCAGCCGGCGCGGGTCACGGGCGCCTCGAGGTCGGCCGCGCTCGGCGAGAGTTCGGGGGGGAGGAACGAGTCGAGGTTGCCGAGTTCGAGTGCGTCGCGACGTGGGACGGGCTCGACGCTGGCGCCGCTGCCGGGACCCAGCACGAGTTGAAAACGATCCGTTCCGTCTTCGTCCGCCGAGGGCTCTTCGGGACTGGTAGTGAGCGAGTCGGCGTCTCCGCCTTCGAGTTCGTTCAAGCGCCCTTGGAGTTGTCGGAGGTGTTCTCCGCTCTGGGCGAGGAGGTTGCGCGCCTCGGCGAGGTCCTCTTGGGTCACGGTCGGATCGGGCGGGAGCTCCTCTTGGGAGGTTTCGCTTCGCGCCTGCGGTGAACTTTGCAAACGAGAGACGCGCTCTTCGAGTTCGGCGAGACGTCGCTCCTCTTCCTCGAGCGTTTGGACGAGGAGGTGCTCGACGTCTGCTTGGGGATCCGGTAGGGAGTCGCTCATGTGAATCTCTCTCGGCTGCAAGGCAGCGGCGATGCGAGTTTGGGGGGGAGAGCCGCGACTGACAAGAGCGCATCGAGGGGAGTCGTCGACTCGTGTACGTGAGCTCGAAGCGAGGTCGACGCGCGCTGGACAAGACCTTCGATTTCGGCTCCAACAAAAAAGTTGGCTGACGTGAATTTCGGAAAGGAAAATGTCTGACCTAAGGACTAGTTTGCGTAACAGGCATAGGCACTGCTACCTTGCGTGTCGCAGCAGAACGACTGCTCTAAGAAAGTGGGGAACCATATGGCGAAGAAGAAAGCGGCCAAGAAAAAGGCCACCAAGAAAAAGGCGGCCAAGAAAAAGGCCACCAAGAAAAAGGTGACCAAGAAGAAGGCCACCAAGAAGAAGGCAACCAAGAAGAAGGCCAAGAAGAAGGCAACCAAGAAGAAGGCCACCAAGAAGAAGGCCACCAAGAAGAAGGCCAAGAAGAAGGCCACGAAGAAGAAGGCCACCAAGAAGAAGGCCAAGAAGAAGGCAACCAAGAAGAAGGCAACCAAGAAGAAGGCCACCAAGAAGAAGGCCACGAAGAAGAAGGCCACCAAGAAGAAGGCCACGAAGAAGAAGGCCACCAAGAAGAAGGCCACCAAGAAGAAGGCCAAGAAGAAGGCTGCCAAGAAGAAGAAGTAATTCTTCTCTCCGTCTAGACGGAACCGGAAGGGCGACGCGTGAGCGTCGCCCTTCTTCCTTTGGTTCGGATCTCTCGATTCGGGCGCCCCTCGGCTCAGGAGGGACTTGGCTCTGGGCCTTGGAGGCCGGACTCAGAGCCTCCTGCGGGTCACCGGCTGCTTGATCTCGGCCTTGTTGTGCCGCTCTGGTTCGGAGGACGGGCAGCAACTTGGGTGGGGCGTGAGCGGGGAAGTCCTCTGAGGACCTGGCTTTTGGGCCTAGGCTCCGCCTGGCGTGATTCGAGCTCCAGCCCGCCACCCGTGGACTGCTCTCGGAGCACGCGGTAGAACGCCCGCCACGCGGGCTTTCAGTCGAAGCTCAGAGACGAGGAAAATCATGGGCTACTCCTTCTCAGGTCGGACGATCAACAAGGTCGGGGTGATTGGTTCTGGGCAAATCGGGCCGGACATTGCGCTCCACTTCGCGAAGGTCCTGGCGCCGAGCGACGTCGAGGTCGTCGTGATCGATCTCAGCGCCGAGGCGCTCGAGGCGGGCCAGGCCAAGCTCAACAAGAAGGTCGACCGCGGAGTCAAGAGCGGAGCCTTCAAGCCTGAGCAGGGTGAGCGGATCAAGGCGGCCTGCGTGTTCACCTCCGACTACGAGAAGATTCGTGGGGCGGAGCTCGTCGTCGAGGCGGCCACCGAGGACGTCGCGATCAAGGGCAAGATCTTCGGTCAGGTCGCGAGCCTCGCTGCAGACGGCGCGCTTCTCTTGAGCAACAGCAGTCACCTCGAACCAGAGGAGATCTTCGAGCCGATCGCGGACAAGGGTAGGACCTCGGTCGTCCACTACTTCTTTCCTGCAGAACGCAATCGCGCGCTCGAGGTCGTGCCGGGCGCGGAGACTTCGCCCGAGGTAGCGGCGTGGCTGCTCCGCTTCTACGAGGAGATCGGGAAGGTGCCTGTGCAGATCGGGAGCCGCTACGGCTACGCGATCGATCCGCTCTTCGAAGGTCTCCTGCAGACCTCGGCCCTGCTCCTTGAAGCCGGGGTAGGCAGCGCGAAGGAGATCGACACCGTCGCGCGCGAGGTCCTCGGCCTTGGCGTCGGCCCGTTCACGGCGCACAACCTGACGGGCGGCAATCCAATCACCGCTCATGGCCTCGAGCTCTTGCACACCAAGGTTTGTTCTTGGTTCAAGCCGCCCGCCTCGCTCCTCGAGAAGGTGGAGAAGAACGAGCTCTGGGACACGCCCAAGCGGGGCGAGGAGATCGTGGTTCCCGCTGAGGCCAAGGCCAAGATCGCGGCTGCGCTGCGGGCGACTTTTTGGGGTCTCTCGTCAGAGGTGATCGACAGCGGGATCGCGTCGATCGCGGACCTCGAAATGGCGGTCGAGATCGGGCTCGTGATCGACGGACCCTTCGGCGCCATGAATCGCTATGGCGTCAAGGAGTCCCTCGAGTTGGTGCGAGCCTTCAAGGAGGAGCACCCTGAGTTCCCCCTCGCCGAGTGCCTCGTCAAGCAAGCCGAGGGCGGGAGCGATTGGGAGATCCCCTACATTCAGCGCGCGGATCACGACGGCGTCGCGGTCCTCACGATTCGGCGGCCGAAGGTCCTGAACGCGCTCAACGGAGACGTGTTCGCCCAGCTCGAAGCGCACGCGGCAGCGATCACGAGCGACGACTCGGTGATCGGTGCGGTGATCACCGGCTTCGGCACCAAGGCCTTCGTGAGCGGGGCCGACGTGGGCTTCTTGGCCAAGATCGAGACCCCAGAACAAGGGGAGCAGACTTGCCTCGGGTCGCAGGGATCGCTGAACGCGATCGAGGCCGTCGAGAAGCCGATCGTGTGCGCCATGAACGGTCTCGCCTTCGGCGGGGGCAACGAGCTCGCGATGTCCTGCCACGGGCGCCTGGTCCGCAAGGGTCTGCGCGTGTTGGCGGCGCAGCCGGAGCCGAACCTGGGAATCATTCCGGGTGCGGGCGGCACCCAGCGCCTGACCCGCTTGGTCGGGTTCGAGCACGCCTCGCGCCTCCTGCGGACGGGGCGGCCGATTTCGGGCGCCGAGGCTGTGGAGATCGGTCTCGTTCGCGAAGAGGTCGAGGGCGACTTGGTCGCCGCGGCGGTCTCGCTCGTTCGCAAGGCTGCGGCTGGTGAGGTGCAGCTGAGCAAGACTCCAAGTGAGCCCATGAGCGACGTCCCCGCGAGTCTCCCTGACGTCGAGTTGGGGCACCTGAGCACCGCGGTCGACGCGGTGATCCAGCGCGCGATCCTCGAGGGTGCGCGGCTGCCCCTGGCTGAGGGCTTGGCGCTCGAGGCCAAGCTCTTCGGCGAGGTCGTGAACCTCAAGGACATGAAGATCGGGATCGACAACTTCATGACGAAGGGTCCGCGGAGCAAGGCGGAGTTCGTCCACGGCTAGGTCGTGCTCGACGGGCTAAACGAGAGAGATCGCGCCCTCGCGCAGGCAGCTCTCGCCCAGGGTGTCGTTGACGAAGGCCAGCTTCGTCAGGCGCTGTCTGCTCCGCCTCCTTTCGCCGGCGCGCTCCGCGAGTTGGCTGGCGGTCGGGCTTGGCAACTCGACGTGATCGAGCAGGGGCTCGGCGCCGCTGCGCCTGCGGCCCTTGCGCGCTGGGAGCCGGGAGAGGTCGTCGAGGGCTACACGATCCAGCGGCTGCTCGGCGAGGGTGGAATGGGGAAGGTGTTCCTCGTTCAGGACGCGAGCGGGAAGGCCTTCGCTCTCAAGACCCTGGCCCGGGAAGCTGACCCCGACTTGCGCGGGCGCTTCCGTCGAGAGGGCGAAGCGCAAGCGCGGGCCGACGGGCATCCCAACGTGCTCCGAGTTCGTAGCTCGGGTGAGCTCGCGGGTGAGGCTTTCCTCGTCTTGGACGTCGCGGAGGGAGGCGATCTCTCGGAGCGTCTCCGTGACGGGCCGCTCGAGATCGGGGCGGTCTTCGAGCTGGGGATCGCGCTCGCCGGCGCGATTCACCATGCCCACGAGCAGGGTGTCTTGCACCGCGATCTCAAGCCGAGCAACGTCCTCTTCGACGAGAGCGGGGCGCCCAAGGTCTGCGACTTTGGGCTCGCGGCCCTTCAGGGCGCTGAGTCGCTGACCCAGACCGGGGCAAGCCTCGGGACGCCAAGCTACATGGCACCTGAACAGGCGGACTCCACACGCGGGGAGATCGGTCCAGCGACCGACGTCTACGGCTTGGGGGCGGTGTTGTTCTCTGCGCTCACCGGGAACCCGCCCTTCGGCGGGGGGGGGCGAATGCGGGTCGTCTCGGCCCTCCTCTTGAAGGAGGCGCCGCGGGCTCGCAGCCTTCGGAAGGACGTCCCGCCAGCCCTCGACGCGGTCCTGGAGATCTGTCTGCGCAAGGAGCCTGAGGCTCGTTTTCCTAGCGCGGCTGCGCTGCGTGACGCCCTCGAGGACGCGCGCCGAGGGGTCGTGCCTAACCGGCGCAATCCAGGTCGGCGGCGGAGAGGCTTCAAGCGGGCGTCGCTCTTGGTGTTGCTCGTCGCCAGTCTCTGCGCAGCCGTGGGCGCGGTGGTCTACGCCACGAGGGGCCAGCGCCTCGAGGTGCCAGCGCAGGTAGTCGACCCCGCCTTCGAGATCCTGCTCGAGCAACCCGCGGCGCTGACCTACTCCAAGGTCTACGCCCTGAGCGGTCGCGTCTCAGGAGAGGGGGCCGAGAGGGTCCGCGTCGGGTCGGGTCGGCCAACGAAGCTGGACCTCGAGGGACGTTTTCGAGTTCGAGTTCGACTCGCGGAGGGCCCGAACACCCTCCGGGTGGAGGCGCTGGACCTCAAGGGTGCTCCCGTGGCAGTCCTCGAGCACGAGGTGCGCTTCATGCGGACTCCTAGTTGGTGGCGCCGGCTCGCGGAGAGCAAGCGGCCTCCGCTTCCCTTGCCTGAGGGGCTGGCGTTCGGTGAAGCGGTCGAGACCTATGACTACAAGGAGGGCTCGGTCCTGGTCTGGGTTCCGCCGGGGAGCTTCACCATGGGACGTCCTGACGACGCCTTCGTGCAGGGGGTCTCGCCGGCCGATCAACACGGAGCCCGCAAGCTCGAGGTGAAGCTCACCTACGGCTACTTCATAGGAAAATACGAGGTGACCTGGGGCCAATACGAGGCCTACTGTCGGGCCAACAAGATCGAGGTTCATGACCGCAAGCTCAACTTTCGCCTGGAGCGCAAGGGCGCCGGGATCGGCGTGAAGAAGACCAAGGGAGAAGGAAGCGACTTCCTCCCGGACGAGGGCTATCCCGTCCATGGCGTGAGCTGGCTCGGCGCGGACCAATACACGCGCTTCTACGGATTGCGGCTGCCGACGGAGCCGGAGTGGGAATACGCCGCCCGCGGGAACCAGGTCGGGAACTTCCCGTGGGGCGATCAGCCTCCAGGACCGGGACTCCTCAACCGCTTCGATCCAGCTGACGGATATCCATACACAGCTCCCGTCGACTCTTTCGCCGCTGGGGCTTCGCCCTTCGGCTGTTTCCACATGGCAGGCAACGTCCGGGAATACACGAGCTCCTTCTACGCGCCCTACCCAGAGGGTCCCGTTCAGGACTGGAAGGGCGGCCCTCCTGCGGACTCCTACGTCAGCCGCGGGTGGGGTTTCACCAACGTTGATCCCGAGGCCTACACCGTCTATCGCCGCTGGCCCGCAGGCGTCCTTCGACCCGGGGTGGAATACGGGATGCGAGTTGCGCTCTCGCACCCTGCCTTCGAGGACTGATCACCTCAAGAGAGGGGCTAAGCGGCGTCCGAGGAGGCGCGAGAGCTGGCGTCGACCTTCGAGGGTCAGGTGGTAGTTGTCGTGGAAATGCGCGTCGTCAATTGCGGCGCGAAGGTCGAGGACTTCGATCGACTCGCCAGCCGCCGCCACGCCCGCGCGGACTCGCGCTTCGGCAGCGGCGGGGACGCGCGCCCGGTAGGCGGAGTGCTCGGGCATGAGCGCAACGACTAGGCGCTTGGTCAGCGGGCGCAGCTCCTGGAGGAGGCGGGTCAGGCTCTGTTCTTCTGCCCCTCCGGCGAGGTAATTCTTGGCTTCGAAGCGCCCACGTGCCTCGCTCATTTCGCGGTGGAGCGCGAAGCGCTCGGGCGAGACGGAGTCGGTGTATGGCTCCTCGGGCGGTGGGTTCCACGGGTCAGGGGCGGGTGGGAACGCGGCCCAGGTGCCGCCCCCCAGGCGCGTGGCCAGGTCCTCTCGGGTGGCTTGGAGGTGGCCGTAGAGGCGATCGCTGACCGCGCCTCGCTCTAGCGGTTGGGGCTCGCGGACGGGAGCGGCGCCAGCGTCGCAGAGCCAGATCCCATGGACGCCCAGGAGGATCAACTCCGGCTCGAGGGCCGCGCGCTCGAGGACGGGGACGCTGCGGAGGAGCTTGCCGCAGGCGCCGGTTCCGCCGCCGATTCCAAGCAAGAGCCAGGGGCGCTCGGTCTCCTGCTCGACGAGCAGAGGCAGCGGTCCACGCTGGACGCTGGAGGCGCCGAGGAGGACGCCGAAGGGACGCGCGCGGGCCGGATCGACGTGGCGCTCGCGCTCGACGCCAGCGACCTGAGAGCCGAAGAGCTCGTAATACCTCCAATCGACGGGGTTGGGGTCGGGGACCGCGGCGAGGCGCTCTGGACCGAGGCTGGCGCGCAGTCCGAGGTCGAGGCCGACCAGGATCAGGGCGATCGCCCCGAGCACCAGGCCCGGTCCGCGGTAGCGACGGAGGTCGATCGGGAGGTTCACTCAGAACCCCTGATACACGAAGTAGGAACCCTGACGGCCGCACCAGAGCGCCAGGACGAGGAGAGCGACGATCCCGAGGGTTTGGAGCGCGAGCCACGCGAACGTGGCAGGAGCGGCCTGAGAAGCGTCCTCAGGTGTCTTCTCTGATTCGCTCATGCGACCCCCCAGCTCCAGCCGACCAAGATCAGCGACACGACTACATATTCGACGGTCAAGATCGTGGCAACGAGGCGCACGCCTCTGCGCTCTAGGTATTCCTTTACGCCCTGTTTTCCAAGGCGCTTCTTGAGCCTCGCGCGGTAGACGTTGGTCACCAAGACCCCGAGCCCATGCATGAGACCCCAAAGGAAGAAGGCCAGCGAGACGCCGTGCCAGAGGCCGCAGAGAAAGAACGCGACGCCGAGGGAGACCGAGGAGATCGCTAGCGCGTGCTTGCCGCCGCTGCGGCGCACTAGGGTGAGTTGGAGCGGAATGAAGAGGTTCCGCTTGACCCACTCGCTCAGGCTTATGTGCCAGCGCTCCCAGAAGTCGATCATGTTCCGGGCGAGGTAGGGGCGGTTGAAGTTCTCGGGCGTTCGGACTCCGAGCAGGCGTCCGACCCCGACCGCTATGTCCGAGTAGGCGCTGAAGTCGAGGTAGACCACGAGGGCGTAGAGGTGCATTTCCAAGAGCGTGTAGGGCCCACGGATCATGAACCCGTGCAGGAAGACTCGCTCCAGGACGTAGGCCACCACGAACTTCTTGAAGAGGCCGAAGGCTATGCGCCAGAGGGCGTTGAGGGTCTCTTGGGGACCGATCGCGTCGGGGACCTCTGGCTGCTCGACGAAGTCCTCGTAGCCCTGGATGGGACCGGCCGCGAGCATGTGGAAGGGGAGCAGGTAGTTGAGCAGCCCAAGCGGGCTCGGCGGGGGGTGGCGCCTGCTCCACACCGCGCGCGCGACCTCGACGCTGCGGAGGAACACATAGCTGATCCCGATCAGGGCCAGGAGCGGATTCAGGCGCTCGAGCGTCGGACCCACGGGGTCGGGCGCGAGCTGACCCAAGCCGGGGAGCTTGTGGAGGATCATGAGCGCGAGGCCGCTGACCAAGCTCAGGCCGAACCAAAGGCCGCCGCGTTCGCTCTTGGCGAGCGCGCGCAGGAGGCCCCAGAACGCGAGGAGTCCGCCGGCTACGAGGGCGACACGCTTGAGCGAGTCGAGGGCCAAGACCAGGAACACGAGGTTCAGGAGCGCCAAGACCCAGCGTCTGGCCCGACCGCTCGTGAGGGGCGTCAAGAGGAGGAGGCCGACTCCGACGACTCCCCAGAACTGGAGCGAGAACAGGTCCGAGCCGCCGCTCACTCGGCGTGAGAGTCGCTGACGAAGGTCTCGGCGCCGCTGAACTCTGCGAGCTCAAGGCGGAACCTCTGCTCGCCTGTGGGCGCGAACCCGAGTCGCGGGAAGAGGTCGGCCACTGGCGCGTTCTTGGCGGTCGTGAAGAACTCGCCGAGGAGGGCTCGGTAGCCGAGGGCGCGGGCGGAGTCGGCGATCCGGTTCAGGGTGAAGTCCTCGACTCCTCGGCCGATCGCGCGGCAGCTCATGAGCCAAGTGTCGAGGCGGCATGTCGTGGGCTCCTCCTTGAGGGGGACGCCGAGGACGACGCCGATCAGGCCGTAGTCGCCAAATCGATCCCGAAGGCGGAGCGCGAGGTGGAGGGTCTGCTCATGGGCGAGGAGTCGGCGGACGTCGCCCTCGCTGTGGCGGCGCGTGGTGAGGTTGAACTGATTGGTCTTGCCGATCAGCTGCACGACGCGGGGGAGGTCGTCCTCGCCGATCGGCGCCGCTTGCCCGCGCATGTCGAGGGAGCGGAGGTAGTCGTCGAGGGAGACCGCCGACTGGTGTATCTCCCGCCGCTGGGCCTCGGCTTGGTATTGCTGGGCGCGCTGGAGATCGGCCTCTTGGACGCGGGCGGCCTCGAAGTAGAGGCCCGACTCCAGGACGCGCACGAAGTCTGCTGGATCCGTCGGGGTCTCGACGACTGCGACCTGCGGGAGGGCGGCCCGGACCTCGGCGCGCTCGACGGGGTTGTCGTCGAAGAACACGAATGCGTCGAGGCCGAGGCGGAGGGTGTCAGCGATTCGCGCGATCGCGACGCTCTTGGGGTCCCAGCTGGCCTCGAAGGCAGCGAAGTCGCTCAAGGCGAGGGCCATGTTTGCGTTGACCTCGAAGGGCTCCTTGGCGTCGGTGAGGTTGTTCTTGGAGCACACCGCGAGCACGACCCCACGACGACTGAGGGTCAGGGCGTGACGCTGGAACGCGAGGTAGGCCGCGCCTTCGGGCTCTTCGCCTCCGACGCGAACGCCCTGCGCGCCCTCTTCGCCCACGACGCCGCCCCAGAGCGTGTTGTCGAGGTCGAGGACGAGGACCTTCTTGGGTCCCGTGGTCAAGGCGCGCACGCCAGCCCAGAGGTGCTCTGCCAGCCAGGCCACCCCCTCGCTGCTGAAGGGCTGCTTGGTCCAGTGGTAGCTGCGCGGGTCGTAGAAGCGTCGGCGTCCGAGGTCGCCCGAGACGCCTTGGAGGTCGACCCAGTAGCTTCCGTTCGGAGCAGCCGAGCGCAGCGCTCGCTCGGCCTGGCGAAGGAGGGGAAGCGCCTCGCCCGAGGCGTAGCCGCCGGGGCCGGGGCCGGTCCAGTCGTAGCCGACCTGGACCAAGCGGCTCCCGAGGGCTTTGACTCGAGCCCAGGCCTGTCGCCAGAACGCGAGCTCGTCGTCGATCCGCTCTTGGCCTCCGCGCTCCCCCTCGCTGAGCAAGCGCTGGCTCCATGGGAGGAGAACCACCACGTCGGGCGCCTCCTGGCAGGCGAGGAGGGTCTGGAGGACCGTGTCGTAGTCGCCCTCTTGGAGCTCGAGGGCGACGCCCTCGCTCCAGGCCACGGCGCTCAGGGCTTGGGAGAGGTAGTTCGTCGTCAGCTGACCTAGGACGAGGACTCTTTGGTGTGGCTGGAGGTCGCCTGAGGCGATCGCCTTCTGGACGAAGCGGCCCGCGTTCCCGAGCTTGGCGGGCGGGAGCGCGCCCTCTGCGAGGCCGCTGCGGAGGAGGGCTAGGGCCTCCGCGCTGCGCCCCTCGCGGCGGAGCCGGGTCGCCTCACGCAACACGACGGCACACGTAGGCCAGGTCCACGGTCCGATCGTTGGAGTTGGGGACGTAGTCCTTGACCGCTAGGACCTTCTCGTGGAGGACTTCGAACCCAGCCTCGGCCAACATGCCGCGGACCTCGGCGGCGTCAGCGAACTGGTAGAGGTGATCGATGGCGTTGCTGTTGAGGACGGTCGTCGTGAACAGGGGCGCGCCGGGAGCGAGGCAGCGGGCCAGCTCGTGGAGCGCGCTCTGGGGATCGGGAATGTGCTCGAGGACCTCGGCGAACACGGCCCATTGCTGAGAGGCCGCCTCGACGGGGAGGGGCTCGCGGACGTCAGCGGGCTCGAGGTCGTAGCGTTCGGGGGCGACGCCCTCGAGCGAGAGGACGCGGCCGGCGAACTCCCGGGCGTGCTCGCTAATGTCGAAGCTGCGGGTCCGGGTCCCGGGGTGGCGCTGAAGGACGTCGAGGAGGTAGAGCCCGTGTCCGAAGCCGACCTCGAGCCCTTCGCCGGCTGAGAGGAGCGGCAGGAAGCGCTCCTCGAAGAGGAGGTGAATGTCGAGGTGGATCGGCCAGAAGGCGTGGGTCAGCATGAGGCCTTCGAGGTAGAAGCGACGCATGACCTCGGGGTTGTCGTAGACCGCCTTGAACACCGTGTCGAAGTCGGTGTTGCTGTAGACGCCGGTCTTCTCGAAGGCCATTTGCTCCTTGAGATACATGACCGTGTATTCAGCGAGGGCTTCGACCGGAGAGCCCTCGAGGCGACGCGAGAGGTCGGCGAGGCGCTCTGCCATGGGCCAGAAGGCCTCGCTCCGCTCGCGCAGGAGCCAAGGGATCGAGCCCGAGACGAGGGGGCCCACGGCGAGGAGCTCACGGGCCAAGGCGACTCCGTGGGGGTAGTCCGCTTCGGCGGCGGCGATCACAGCCTCTTGGTCGCTCATTGATCCTCTGCGGGGGCGTCACCCCAGGACGTGTTGGGGGCGACGAGCTCCACGATTACGCCGCGGGTGTAGGCGGGCGGGACGAAGTTGATCTTGATCGGGCCCGCGTCCACGGGCTCGTCTTCGAGGAGCTGAACCCCGGCCGCGCGGAGGCGGGCGCTCTCGGCGTCTAGGTCGTCGACCTCGAGGGCAATGTGGTGGAGGCCGCCTGCGCCCTTGTTGAACTTGGCCAGCTTGCCTCCCGTGGGAACGATCAGCTCGAGGCGACCCTGAGGTCCCTCGGTGAACAGGCACTGGGCTTCATAAGCCTCGACGTATTCCTCGCTCGCGACCTCGAGTCCAAGGAGCTGGAGGAGTTCGTCTGCGCCTTCGCGGTCGCGGCACACGATCCCGACGTGGTGGAGGCGGTTGGGCACTAGCCCTGCTTCGACTCGACGAGGCCAATGAGCTGACCCACGTTCTTGAGGCCCGCGACCTCGAGGCTCGAGAACTTGACGCCGAAGGCGGCCTCGACGTTGACCACGAGGGTCACGTGCTGGAGCGAGTCCCAGTCCTCGACGTCGTCGGCCGTGGTCTCGGGAGTGATCGTGAGCTCGTCGTCGTCGAAGACGTCTCGGAAGACCTCTTGCAGTCGGTCGATGGTGCTCACGGTGGGGTGCTCCTTGGTAGGTCCAGCGGACACCTAGAGCCTAGCCGGAACCGAGAGGTGATTCATGGCGCAAGGGGGTGCTCTCAGTCGCACTGGGGCTCGAGGGTCGTGGCAGACTCGCGCGCATATGAAGCGATCCGTGCTCCCGCTGACCTTGGCTCCTCTAGCGCTCTCGCTGGTCTTGGTGACCAGCGGCCTCTCTCAGGACGCGCCTGGGCCGAGTCGCGCCCAGAAGTTGAATCAAGCTGGTGAGGGACACTACGCGGCCAAGCGCTATGCCGACGCGGCGGCGGCATTCCGGGCGGCTCTTGATCTGCTCCCTGCTGAGCCCGTGAGCTCCTTCCGGCGGGACGTCGAGTTCAACCTCGCCAACGCGCGCCACATGGGGGGCGATCTTCGCGGGGCCCGAGCGCTCTACGAGCGCCTGATCCAAGGGGATCCGGCCCGAGCGCCGCGCTATCACGATCGACTCGACATTCTCGAGCTGCGTGAGCGCGAGGCTTGGGCCAAGCGACTCCAGGTCTCGGGGGATCGTCGCCTCGCTGGGCTCGTGCGGCGGATCCTGCCCCGCTACCAAGGCCTGCGTTTTCCGATCGAGGTTCGCCTCGTGACCGACGACGAGAACAATCGGGCCTATCTGCAGAAGCTCGGGGTCCCGACGCGCTGGGTCCCGATCAGCGAGAGCAGCACCGTCCGGGGGCGACACCTCCTCCTCTACAACGCGAGCTTCTGGGCAGGGGCCAGCGACGCGGAGCTCTTGGGGAACTTGGCGCATGAGCTGATGCACCGTGAGTGGGAGGACCTGAGGCTCCAGCGCCGCGTGTTCGACTGGACGCGTGACACTCTGGCCTACGCCAGCCTCGAGCACGTGATCGATTACTGCGTCCTGGGCAAGGGGCTCGGGGCGGAGCTCTACGCGGCCAAGGCCTACCTGCTGCGGCAGGGGAATCGCCGCTACCTCCAGTGGGACATTGCGCCGAACGCGCACCACGTGGCCGACGTCTTGACGCGAGCCAGCGAGTTCCGCATGCCGGGGCGGGGAGACGCGATCCCCACCAAGGCCGTCCCGGCCGAGATCGCAGCGGAGGTCAAGGAGCGCTTGGGCGCCTTCTCCTGGCACCGTTGATCTGCGTTGATTCTGCGCCTCGTTCGCATGACCCGCGCTTTGAGTGGCGCGCTGGCTCTGCGCGCCTAACGTCTGGGGACCCCGGAGAGAGGTGGCTGGTGACGGCAGGGAAGATGAAGGGCGCGGCGGCGATCTCCGCCTTCGTGGTGGCTGGGGTGCTCGTGCTCAGCGGTCCGAGCGGCCGCGCGCAGGACGCCTCGCCCAGTCCGGTTCCTAGCGAGGAGCCTTTGCGCCTCGTGGCTCACCAGGACGTGGACTCCAAGAGCTTCACGACCTCCGGCTCGTGCGCGACGTGCCACGCTCAGAGCGATCGGGCCAAGGCCATGCGAGACGGGAAAGGCCGCGGAATCGCGCCCTATGACCTCTGGCAAAGCACCATGATGGCGAACTCGGCTCGCGATCCGCTCTGGCGAGCTGTGGTCTCTATGGAGGTCGCGGCGACCCCGAGTCGCAAGAAGGAGATCGAGGCCAAGTGCCTCCGCTGTCACTCGCCAATGGCCCACACCGAGGCCAGCCGCGCAGGGGTCTCGATCGGCCTCGACATTCTCTACGACGTCGACGCCAAGGCGCAGCTCGCCCTCGACGGGGTCAGCTGCACGGTGTGCCACCAGATCCAAGCGGAGAACCTCGGCAAGCCCGAGAGCTTCAGCGGGCACTATGAGATCGGGACCGAGCGCGTGATCTTTGGTCCTCACGCCGAGCCGGTGCCCGGCCCCATGAGGGCGTTTACGGGCTTTACGCCGCGCGAAGGCCAGCACGTCCGCAAGAGCGCGCTCTGCGCGACTTGCCACACCCTCTTCACGGAGGCTTATGACGCCAAGGGCAAGCTGACCGGCGAGACCCTGCCCGAGCAGACGCCCTACCTCGAGTGGCGGAACTCGCTCTTCAACGACGAAGACGACGGCAAGGGCGCCAGCTGCCAGAGCTGTCACGTCCCGACGCATGATCAAGACGGGCAAGCGATCAAGACCCGGATCGCCCACGCTCCTCCGGGCTTCGACTTCCCCTTCGTCAATGATCGCGAGCCCTTCGGTCGCCACCTCTTCGTGGGCGGGAACACCTTGATCCCGGCGATCCTGCGCGACAACGCCGGAGAGCTGCGCCCGCGTGCGAGCAAGGAGGCTTTCGACGCGACCGTGGCTGCGGCCACGGAGCAGCTCCAAAAGCGCACCGCGCGCCTGTCACTGGCTGACGTCAAGCGGAGCGGCGACGCCCTCGCGTTTGAGGTCGAGATCCGCACCATGACCGGGCACAAGTTCCCGACTGGGCACCCCACACGTCGGGCATGGCTCTCAGTGGCCGTGAGCGACGCCTCGGGCCGGGTCGTGTTCAGTTCGGGGAGCTTCGACGCCACGGGTCGGATCTTGGGGGCGCAGGGCAAGCCGCTGCCGGCCGAGGGCGCGGGCGGGCCGACCTATCCTCACCAGGTAGCGATCACGAGCCAAGACCAGGTCCAGGTCTACGAGTCGATCATGGCTGACGCTGGGGGCAAGCCGACCTACCTCTTGATTCGGGGCGGGAGCTACCTCAAGGACAACCGGATCCTGCCAGTCGGCTGGAAGCCAGAGCACAAAGACGCCAAGCGGATCCAGCCGGTCGGCTTGGGGAAGGACGCGGACTTCAAGGGAGGCCGCGACCGGACCCGCTACTCGCTCAAGCTCCCCGCCGGTGTCCAGGGGCCGCTCAAGGTGGAGGCTCGCCTCGTCTATCAGGTCCTTGGTTCGCGCTACGCCGACGAGCTCTTCCGCTACGACACCCGCGAGATTCGAGCCTTTAGGCGCTACTGGTCCGCCGCCGATCGCAGGCCGGTCACGGTGGCTCAGGCGGAGAAGATGCTGCCCTAGCTGGCAGGTGGCTCCGCTTGGATTCGGGGCCCGACCTTTCGGCCCTGGGTCAACCAAAACAGCGAGCCCCCACAGGACCATCCTGTAGGGGCTCACCAGCACCGGGGAGTTACTGATTGGCGTCGCGACTTGCGACGCCACTTACCTCCTTAACAACTCTCGGGCCAAGTCAGCGCGACCTGCTCGCGAGTCGCTAAGTCGCGCGAAACAGTAATTATGTTTGGGTTGGGTTTGGGTTTGGTAGGCTAGCCGGCAGAGGAAAGGGTAAGGCGACTTACCAAGGCGTTACCTCCGTTGACACCCTCCGATCCCCCCCCGCTCGGGTCCGTCTCCGGATCTCCAGCGGGTCCCTCGCGTCGGCCTGCCCTGCTCCTGGCCCTCGCTGCCCTGAGCGGAGCCGTCCTGGCTCCCTCCCTCCCCCCATTCTTCGCGCTCCTGGTCGGCGCAGGGCCGCCCTGGCTCCTGCCGGTGCTGCTGAGCGCAGCTGGAACGCTCGCTGGCTTGGCCGCTCTGCGTCGTGGCTCCCCTCCGCTTGCGCTCTGTTCGATTGGGCTAGGGTTCGGGCTCTTGGCCCTCCCAGCTCCGAAGCCTGAGGTGGACCCAGGCGTGG
>Ga0316202_10001596_pt1 | contig 17106 bp, 19 predicted proteins | sample 3monrhotite_MG_FD_204934 | JGI IMG/M metagenome (GOLD analysis project Ga0316202, IMG submission 204934) | Microbial mat bacterial communities from mineral coupon in-situ incubated in ocean water Damariscotta River, Maine, United States -... | ecosystem: Environmental > Aquatic > Marine >... | reverse complement strand
CCGCCACCTGAAAATGGCAGGCCATTGTTTGATGGTTTTTTCAGGTCTGATGCAGCCTTGGAGAGGTGACAGAGCTGGCCGAATGTACCGGTCTTGAAATCCGAAATTCCTCCGAATAAAAAATCCTTTAAATTTAACAAAATTCCTTATATATCAGTATTTAGTGAAGATTATTTCGCTGTGTTTAACTGCTCGGTTCTGCACAAAACTGCACTCTTAGTGTGACAAAATTGTGCCAAATCCAGAAATCCCATCTGATTCGACTTCACTTGAAAGATCAGCAAGAAGGGAAAAATCATCTTCATTTGAGTGCTGAAACTGGAGCAGCGCTTTCGCCAATTCTGGATAGGTATAATCGACATCAAAATCATATTTTATCTGGACCATGTATTCGGACAGCTCTGGATTAGCTCGCTTAAATTTAACTTCTGTCGCGACGCGACACTGATCGAGCAAAACTTGGGCGATTTCTTGTGCGTCCATCCTGAACGGGTGTGTGGTAACTGGCAGTGATGAAGCTCTTTCAGCATTCCTTAGTGAACACCTCAGCATAGCCGATGCTCCCGCGATCCCTCGCTCATCATCTTTAGTAAACTCTCTGAAGTTATCAACGTCAGTTGTCATTAGTCGTTCAACTGTTTGATACCAGTATGTAATTGAAGTGCAGAGATTCGAGATACTGCTTTCGGCGCTGTTAGAAGGCTTGATGCTGCTGTATGGCCTATGCTCCATGGCGGCCCATAAAGGAACATCAAACGGGCCCATATTCACCAGGTCAATAATTTCAGCTGCAAGTTTATTACCGCCAAGCCCTGGCCGAGAAGAAAGCTTGTCAGTCAGTTTTTTAATGCTTTTTCCACACATCACATTCTCTTGACTACGCCAGCGGCTCTCGCTTCTTCTTGAAGCTAGCTGGGTTATGACCTTTTGGTGGTGGGTATCTAGCCATCCGAACACAACTTTTGATCTGTATTTCTCGGTTGGTGAATACGTCTGTCCAGTGGTTAACTTCATGGTATCTCCTAACTCATTGAATAATATATGAAATAATGGGCAAGTAGTCAACCGATTTTCTTGGTTTTTGCAGTTGCAGATAGTTCGTTTCATGAAAATTAAAGAAACAAAGACAATCATAAACGAGGCATTGGGTGAATACCCAGTCATGCTGACTGCATCGGAAGTGAAGCAGGCCTTGGCAATCAGCGATCGAACGTTTTATAGCCTGCAGGCAGCAGGAGAACTTCCTGACTGCGTCCAAATCGGAAAGCAAAAGCGTTGGCTGAAAGTTACGCTTGTCGAATATCTTGCTAAATGCTGGAAACGAGCCTCTCCCCTCGCCACTGCGCGAAAAAAAGGGAAGAAGGGTGCTTCTGCTCGCTACGGTGAGCCTGAAATTAGTTTTGGGCCCAAAACTAAGGGGCAGCTACGAGAAGAGCGCATCGCAGGTGGCGGTAGGGCATGAGCGCCCAGATGCAGGGACAAGTAAAGATCCGTGATACAAGAGATCCATTCGCCAGGGTGCCAAATAGCACAGCGCAGGATCGCAATCTAACAGCAGCTGCACTGGGGGTTTTGACCTTCCTTATCAGTTTGCCGAAAGACTGGGAAATACGCGACTACCATATCATGAATCATTTTAACCGAGGGAGAGACTGGCTGAGAAGCGTTTACAAATGCCTTGTCGCCGGTGGGTATGCTGAGCGATTACACAAGGTCAGAAGTCCGAACGGTACGTTTCGGACAATTACTAATATTTCTCCTTATCCTGATTATGCCGGTTGTGGGTTGACCGGTGGTGGATTAACCGCCACCGGTTCAATCACCGATGGTCAACCAACCACCCTACAAAGAGAGATTAACAAAGAAGTTTCAAAAAAGAATATTACAACAAACCCCGCCGCCTCTGGCGGCGGTAAGAGGGGCGCAAGCGCTTCGCGCAGGCGGGTAACTAAGAAAAATAAAAAGGCGAAAAACCAGCACGAGGCAACAGCCACCTTTGAATACATCGAAGGTTTAACCTCTGTCAGAATATCTCAGGACCTCAGGAAGCTACTGGCTGATCCAGATCGACTGCTGGGTATCCTTCTTAGTAACCGGCTTAGTCCTGACCAAGTCCGGATGATATTTGCAGAGATCGAAGCAACTGAATCTTTGACAGATGCATGGGCACTGTGCGCCAAGCTGGCTTACAAAGCCAACCCTGCAACTGCTACACCAGCACTATCTTTATCTGCGCGTGGCGAAGCGAAATTGCCAGCTTGGAACTGATGATATCCACCCCGATTTTTCACTTTCCCCGCGCCTTTCGCTGTTCCGGTGGATGCCCGAAGGGCGGCCAACGACCCGTCGAAAAGTGCAAGTTTTCAGTTTTACGGCAGCGGCGGAAAACGATGTGATATTGTGCGTTTTAGTAGTGAGAAAGTCGGACGGCAAGATAAGGCACCGCCCAGCTTTGGCACTTCGTGCCGCGCTGGCTTTGCCGAAGCCTTGCGGCGCAACAACTTAGACCTGTGCCAAATGTGACACCAAGAGGCCTGAATCGATTCCAGTAATTTTAACAGAAAAAAGGAGAAAAATATGCAAAAAAACAGTGAAAAAACACGATGCAACTTGCGGCTCAGCGCTGCCCTTGTTGATCAAATTGACATGTGGGCAAAGGCGAATTCGGTTTCTCGCACTAGTGCAATTGAATCCCTCTTATCGTTGGGTATGGATGCGAACAAAAGCGGTGTCGAATCGTTGATGGCGATGGACGAGTCGATAAAAAAACAGATGAACTGGATGCGAAAATTATGCATCGATTCAATCGAAGCTGCCGACACTTCCGCTGTGCTATCTGCAATCCTTTCTGCTAAATCTGGGGTCGTTCAACCCAGTGAAATTGCTGACCTGTACCGGCAAGCGAGATCAATGTTGCCGAAGCTCCAAGCCATGAAAAACAAACAATGATTGATTTCGCGGACAACGACCAGCAGGCGAGAATTGGCAGACTGAGGTTGTCGGCTGGATTTCGCAGCCGAAGCGGTGGTGGGGCTAGCTTCAAATCTAATCCCCATTCCGTAGTGATGAAGGGCTCATATCGGTTTCACAAAGGCGGCAAGGCAAAAAGCAACCCTACAGCTAGGCAAGAAGCCTCGCTCAAATATCTGGCGGGTGAGAGGCGTGACCAAATCGAAAAAGGAACGAGCGAACAACGGACACTGTTCACTGATAAAGGCCAAGAAACAACAGCAGGCGAGGCGTTCAGCCGGCATCAGGAGGCAGGTGTGTTCATTGAGCATCGCATAATCCTGTCACCAGCAGGGGAGGCGAAAGACAACGAGCTGCACCTGCTGGCTCAGTCCACAATTTCTGAAATAAGAAGTCGTAACCCAAGAGCCGAAATAGAGGCGAGCTACGCAATTCACCGCGATACTGATAACCCGCATGCCCACCTTCACATCACCTCTCTCAATAAATTAGAGCTGAGAAAAGAGGGCTACCAACACCTTCGCCAGCACGCTGCGGAATTGAGGGAAGAACTGCACCACGAGCGACAGCTGGGGCGCGAACATAGCCACACAATCGACCAGGCGATGGGCCGTGACCAGCAGCCAGACGAGCAAGGAATAGAGAGGTAGCACCACCATGCAAATCAACACAATGGGCGATTTTTCGCAGATGAAATTTGTATTGGATGGGGTCGCTTATTTGTCCGCGATGCGTGATGCAGTCGCCGGGCCAGAGCTCGGCTGGATCGTCCTTATAATCGCATTTCTCACGTTCACTTTTTACCTATTTCAGGCTGCGACGAAAAAACAGTTCTGGCCTCCAATAATTTTTCTTTTGATGGGGCCAATCCTGCTAAATATGGCAGTCTTTACAACGGAACCAGTGACTGCGGGAACGGCAAAAGGTGACGTTCAGCTGGCCCAGCAAATCGCATCGGCTGAGGCGACCATTTTTTCAGCAGAACGACAAATGGCGGCAGGCGGAGAAGCTAAATTGATAGCTGCAAGCGATTTGGCCATAGCCCAGCGTAAGCTGGTTGCGTTCCGTGAAATTGAGCGCAGTCAGACTGTTTCAGTAGGGGAAGTGCCTGTCCTTTTTGCGTCTATTTATACCATCACGCAGGCGGCGGGATCGGCTGTCTGGAATGTCCTATCCAAAGTCCAACCTATGGAAATGAATTCACGAAAATACCAAGCCGCAATCGCACATGATTTGTCCCTAAATTTGGCTTTGTCGCCTATTGAACAACAGGTGATGAGACAGTTGAACAAATGCCTAGCCGCAAAAACTAATTTCGCCGGAAGGCTGGAAGATCTAACGGCAGGCGAATATAGAATGCCGGAGTACACTGGCCCATCCGTGACCTCTGCAGAATGGCCTGCTTACGAAGAAATGTGGAAAAATCGAGTGATCGACGGTGTAGATTTCCACCGAAATTACACTGAGAAAATGTGTAGTGGACTTGATGCTGAAATGACGTCTGCAATCGATGCCTCAATTTCTCAAAGTGAAATTGACCTGTACCAAAACGTAACTGTCGCCCCAAGCTGGCTGCCTGGAATTGGTGGCAAGAAATATGGCGGTACAGATGCACCGGAAATGCAAGAGTGGCTAGCTTCTCAAATGGGGATTGATGCCGACGAAGTCAAGAAGATGAGCCCAGAGAAATTGTCAAAAATGTATCTCAGATATAAACATATTCAGGCGATCGCAGAACGGCTGAGTGATGATGCAGAGTCAGCGGCTGATGAGAGTCGATTAAGTTTCATTGAGCCTGGGCAGCAACCTTCTGAATCTGCAAAAGGGGTAATGGGCGGCATGATGACGTCGTTTTTGCTGGAGTTCGCAATATCCGCGAAACCCTGGATTTTCCGAGGCATGAATTATATCTGGCTTTTTGCGATGATCGCCTATGTCCCCGCCATGCTGCTCGCGATGACGCCTGGAAATCATCTTCGGGTGCCTTTGGGTTATCTATCATTCCTCCTGTTTATGGCGATGTGGCAAGTCACCGTCAATGTAATCGAGGCGAACGCAGCATCCCGTGAATCAGAGCGGGTTGGGCTGGCGGCCGCCACGACCAGCCATGTTGACAAGCTGGGCGCAATCGGCGGCAACGTCTGGAATAACCTCAAATCTTCGGCGAGTGATTTAGTCCTAGGCGGCGCGGCCGCCTCACAAAGTTCTGCTGCTCGTGCAGCAATTAGGCAGGGCCTTGCTCAAGGGCTTCGCTCACCAGCGGCTATCCCCGTCGCGGTAACAACTGCACTCACTTTAGGGATTAGCTCGGTGTCAGAAGAGTGGCAAATGATGTCTGAAGAGCAAAAAGAACTGGGCCTATTGCTGGAGGGAACAGGCAAGCTTTCACCACTTTTAATGGCGGCCGCAAACGGTGCAGTTTCAGCGCAGAGGCAGGTGATTCAGCAAAGCAGAGATAAAAGCTTGGGAATGGAGGCACTGCTGCTGATCATCAGTCCGATTGCCACCACGCTGCTATTTTTCGGCGGCTTCCAAGCTGTCGCTGCGCTCAATGTTGGCGGACAAGCCGCAGCAGCAGGGCAGGCACTCGGCAATACATTTGCAGGCATGGGGGTCAGTCGACTGGCTGGAGGCTCTAAAGGCTCCCCAACAGGTGGCGGGAAAGTCCCAACAGGTGGTGGGTCCGCCTCATCAACTCAATCCGCAATCCGCGAATAAAAAAGGAGATGGAAATGAATGAAATAATGAATGAAATAGAAACGGCGTTTAACTCTACCGTTCGCGTTGCATCCGTGATGTTTTTTGCAGGCTGGATTGGCCTTTTAATATACTGGCAGATCACTGGTCTCACACCTCCTCTTTTTACGATTGCGTGCATTGGCTCAGCGTCCGCAATCGCTGCTGGCAGCTTCGCTTTCATGCAGCTCGCGTCCCTATTTTACCGTTGGTTGCGCGGGCGATGGGTGCGTGAAAATGTCTGAATTCCTTGCGAACCTGCTGCGTTTTTCCTCACTCTCTTTCTACCTTCTCTTTTTAATCGCCGGTGTTTACCTCGGCGGGGCTGGCTTGGCGGCTGATGTGCAAGGTGACATGTATCAAGATAAGTACGTTAACGTCATGAAAAAGGCCGCTCCTGCTGATCGCACCAAGACACTTTCAATCGTCGTGAAACACAAGGCTGAAAACACCTGGCTGAAGCTGACTGCTAAGTTTGTCACACACCCCAAGATCGCATGGGAGCATGTGAAGTGGGCGATTCCTGCCCTAAACTTTGGAAGTGGTGCCGTTCTTTCGCTGAAGGGCATTGAGAGTCCACACATCTGGAATCAGGCGCGTGTGGTGTGGCATCAAGGCTTATTCATCCTCGTCGGGTTGATGCTCGCGATAGGTGGCGAACTAATTGTCTTCCCACTGCTGCGCTCAAGACTGGCTCACAAATTGGCATCGACGGATGAACAGATGTGGGGCCGACCAGAAGATTTACCTTCAGGTGATGGGTTTGTGCTGGCTCATGATGTGAGACTCGACCGCTCGGGTGGGGGGAACCCTCATGTGCTTACAATCGCCCCGTCAGGGGCAGGTAAATCAACGACTAATGTGCTGCCTTCAATCCTCCAGACGCCGAAAGATTGTGCCGTTGTTTGCACCGATCCGAAGGTCGAGCTGCATGCTCGATCTGCTGAATGGCTGGAGAATGAGGGCCATCCGGTCTACATGGTTGCCCCGCTCGGCGGCTACGGCCACGGCTGGAACCCCCTCTCTGAATGCCAATCTGTAGATGATGTGCGTGAACTTTCCCGTCAGCTGATTCTGGCCGGAGATGAGTCAGCAGCTGGCGGCGGAGGGAACTGGAATAATATGAGCCGCTCCTGTTTGTCTTCCTACCTTATTCAAACATGGGTAGCAGGCGGTACGATTGCAGATGCACTCGCCTTATTGTTCGCTGATAAAGCAAGTGGCGAGGCCGTCACAGAATCAGCGGCACAGACTGATTGGGAAATGTTCGATGCCATGAGAGGTTCTGAAAATACGGCAAAAAGCATATTGGCAACAATTCAAGGGGCCACGCAAGTATGGCAGATGGATGCAGTTGTCGCTTGGATGAAATCACCCAGGCAACTCCGGCTCGACCAGATCAGAAAAGAAAAAGCGGCTGTGTTCCTTGTCTCTACGGCGAGTGATGCCGATGCGATTCGGCCAATTCAACAGTTGTTTTTCACCCGTCTTTTTAATCAGCTTGCGAAAGGTGGCGAAGGCGGGGATGTACGTATTCTGCTCGATGAACTTGCGAATATCGGAAAGCTGCATGGGCTGGACAGGAGCTTGAACCTGCTGCGATCTGCAAGAGTACAGATCCACGGCTTCATCCAGAACCTGTCGCAGCTACAGGATGTATATGGCCCAGCTAGTGGCAATGTCATTGCAGAGAGTTTTGGTACGCTTACTTGCCTAGCTGGCCTACGAAAGGATGCGGAAGAGTTGGCGAAGATGATGGGGCTGCAAAACGAGGTTAAATCTTCATTTTCTACGATGGATGAGAAAATGAGGGCGCAGCATGCGCAGAACCAAAACCAAGTCATGCAGGCATCTGAGTTGAGGCAATTGAAAAAGGATGAAGTCCTGATTGTGTGCAATCATTTCAAGCCCGTAATTGGTACGCTAAAGCCTTATTATGGCTCGCGCAGGCTGCTTAGCCGCATTCCCTCACAGTTCCGCTCAGACTGGTCTAAAGTGCCGCAGCAGGCGATTGATGAGCTGATGGAGGCGGTTGGAAAAATCGACCCAGTCAAAAGTGAACCACCAAAAATATTGAAGCCTAAAACTGCCCGTAAACCCAGAAAAAAACCTGAAATATCTGCTGAAATCCAAGGGATGTTTGATTCTTAATGTGCAGTGGGGGGGAGAAGTATCTCCCCTGGCTGCAACCAGCAAGCTGTTTTCCGCCACCCCGCTCTCCTGGGGCTATGCCCCAAGCCCCAAAAGGCTGCCGCTATGCGGCGATTTAGAAGCAGTAGATTCTTCCCCCTTCCCCCACATGGGGGTTGCCTTTCTCTACGGCTATTCGGTCAAGGTCCGTTCGGGCCGTGCCTCGCTTTGCTGCGGGCCGCTCCACCCCTCACTCTCCACCTTGACCGCGCCTTCGTTGCAGGCAGCGGGTGGTTACGGAAGCAAAGGTGGCCCCTTTGCTTCCTCGGAGAAACTGAGGATGCAAAAGAACAGGAGAGGATTATATGAAAGTAATTAAAAGACTGATCTCGAAATTGACGCAAGGTAACAAACAAAAAGAGGAATCTGGCACCAAAATTCTAATTGCAGATATTACAGAAGTAGCGCCCGGTAAATTCATTGTGAAAAGAAGAGGCGAGGGTTTTATATATTCGCCCGTTAAAAATATTACATACGCACAGGTGAAAAAGGCTTGGGGAGTGGATGATGCTTGAAGTTAGAAAATCGAAATGGGTGTGGGTTTGGTTGACGGTAGCTGGTTGGCTGGCTGTTGTACTGACTATCGTAACGGGGATTGCGGTTGTGTTTGGTCTGCTGCGCCATGAGGCCGCTGTTACTCAAATTCTGGCTATCCTTCTTCCCTTGTCTCTAGCCAGCGGCTTCAAGTTGCAAGCGTGGCAAATGCGCCATGTGAGCTGGACCATTCACTCAGATCGAATCGAAGCTGAAGCCGGTTTCATAACCACAGATAGTGTAAGCGTCCCAATTCGCCAAATTCGAGCTGTAACCTGTAGGCAGGGGCTGATTGGTCGCATGTTTGATATCGGAAATGTAGGTGTTGAGGTCGCAGGTAACTTTGGGGCTGACCTGTTGATTTCAACGGTAGACAGGCCAAAACATATCCAAAACGAAATCCAAAGGAGGATGAAATGAAAAAATCTTTAGTAAATTTGATGAAGAAAGCGATTGATGTGGCTGGTTGGGCGGCAGGTGTTATTTGTGCTTTTACCCTCATAGCTCTCATTTGGGCTGACCTTATTCCTGTATCAACACTGTTTGGTGTTGTCGTGCTGATGGCTGCAACGCTGTTCCTTTCGTTTGTTGTTTTTCGATTGATTCCATGGGTCTGGAAAAACAGCTGATTCTATTACGCAAAAGAAGAAAGGAAATCCACATGAAAACTATTATCTTAGTCCTTATGTTTTTTAGCCTAGCGGCGTTCAACCATTGAAGACAACCTGACCAGTGGAAGCTGGAGGCATGGCAACGACATAATGACCCTTTATCAGGATCGCTCCGTGCTTCTGAATGCACAAGGGACACCCGCTTATGGCACATGGTCAGTTAGTGAAGACGGGCAGGTTAAAATCAATGTGAAACTTTACTTTTTTACTGTCTCCATGGCCGGCCAGCTGATCGATGACGAGCTTGATATGACCGTGAACAAGGGTCGAGGGAGAACATCAAAATGGGTTTGGAAGCGGGTGTAATTACAAAAGGAGCCGAAAGGCCATTTCTTGGTGTGTCTGTCCCCCCTTTTTTTGGGGGGGATGCCTAGAAAAATGAGAAATGTCTGCTATAACTTGATTCGAAGCGTCAGGCTATGCAATGGGTGTCTGGCGCTTCTTCTAATTTTCTCGGGATTGAATGACCACTCGCGGCCATTAGCAGTCGTTCAAACAAAAGAAAACCCGCATGGCGCAGAGGGGAAGTTCTGCATTCATGCGGGGTCGTGATATTAAGCCAATGAAAATTGCTTCTGTAAACCGCCAGCATCGTTCTTCAGGCACACTATTCCCCCAGGGATTCCAGCCAAAATAGCTTGTGGCGAATGGCTACTTACGGCCAAAAATGGACACTCGACTTCATGACATCTACCATCCTTACCACTTAGGTAGGCCATCATTGGAATTAATTTACTCATGAGCATCAGCAGAGAAGCCGAACAATCACTCGCTTTAACCGTGTCCGGCTGGTTTAAGAGCTTCGGGGGTACTAGCGCGCTATGCGTGAGCCGCGACCTTTCGATTGATCACGCAGAGGTCATGCATATTTTTGAACAGCTAGCGGATAGTGGCTATGGCTCACTGAACAGAAACGTCGAGCTTCTCCAAGTGAGTTTCGACTCGGATAACATTAAGGCGGGACTCAAGAGCGAGGCTGTTACGACGCACATATTCTTTCCGTCCAAGGAAATTCTTCGCAAATCATTCTTCGCCTCAGAAAAAGCGCAGCTCGGCTTACCTGAGTACACAACACGATTGCATCTTGGTGCTCACCAGATCGGCTTGGTTTTCTTCTCTGAGGAAGTCCTTTCGCGCTATATGGATCACCCAGAACACTATGAGATCAATGATTCGCTTGCGGGAGGTCAAATTTCATCCTTATCACCCAATCCGGGCGAGCGGCACCTGTACGTTCGCTACGGCAAGTGTCAACTTGCCTCCGGACAGATCGCTGTGACTGCGATCTATAAAGACTTATCGGACATGACTCCGTCAGAACAGAGCTATTGGTATTCGCACGAGATTGATTCGCCAAGTATTAACAAGTCTGACCGTCACTTTCAAAACTTTCTCAAGCGAACATACGAAGGTGCCTTCGTCGACTATCACGACCCAATTGCCATTCTGTTTGAAGCCATGCACCACGTAAACGAAGTCACCCCTCTCTTTACAAAGCTCAGTAATGTTCATTTGCAGCTGCCAGTTGAACAGACGTATAAGTCGTACTGCGATGCAGCAAGCGAGTTGTACAAGGTTCTTGGCCCGGACAGCCTGTCGCAATCTCGGTTAAAGGATCTCCTACTAAACGACCTTGCTACACCGACCACCGAATTAGTACACGCGGAATCTCAGCGCCCTTTGAGCAAACTACAACTATTGACCCTCGTGGAGCAAAAGCTTGGTGCATTTGGGGTATACACGACACCACTTCGAACCCTTGGAAAGTTACGCATTGAAGCCGATCATAAGGTACTAGAGCGAGATGCAGTCACTAAGAGCTATTCACGGGAGTTTGCCTCAATGTGTGACGAGCTAGCTTCTGCACTTGCGAGCCTCGCCAAACTACTCGCAGGAAGAATTCAAATTGAGTGATGATATGAGAAAAAAAGGAAAGGATTTTGCTGAATTCCTGCAGAGTCTTTCCAAGCAACAAATCATAGAAGGTAACAATGCTGAGTTTTTTCGTGCTCAAAAAGAACATGGTCGATTTAAGCAGATGTTTGATGAAGGCATGTGCTATCTATGCAATAAACCACTGTCGTCTTTTAGTATAAAAACACCTTGTATTCACTGGCTTTTGAAGCCTAAAGGCTTCAAGAAGAAGCATGTTAATTTAGTCGCAGATATATTTGGTATCTACCAGATACAGAGTCTTCTACGCTGGTATGCTAATGAACAGGCGTTTGCAAAAAACATAAACAACCTTAGTGAAGAGGGTACTGGAAATAAATTAATCGAGTTAACCATTAGATATAAACACTTAGAATGGTCATTTTCTTGTGCCGAATCTGATTATTTAGGCCATCAAAAATCTCAGCACTCAAAACACCCTCACTACCATTTTCAAATGCGTATCAATAAACGCCCTTTCATAAATTTCAGTGATTTTCACCTTCCACTTAGTGAAATGGATGTCATTAATATTGAGGCCATGAAGGCAAAACCAGGATTTCTCAAACAAAGGAATTCATTCGGTGAAGGCATGAATGAATTGTTTAATGAAGAAGTGATCGAGCAAGTATTGAAGACGGCTTCAACAGATAGCGCCTATGAAGACGACGCGCCACTCAGTATTGACTCATTTGCTTATGCAAAAGAGGGAAAGACGATTAAAGGGGATGATCTTAATGCCATCATACAAGAAGCGAAAGAAAAAGGAGTAACTGTTGCAAGTCTGATACACAAGCTTCCTAATGCTGACAGCTCAGTCGTTGTGAGTCCTGGACCAGGTGTCGTAGAGCAAGCCCCGAGAACACCAAGAAAGAATAAATGAACACGCATAATAAACCGTTCAAATATGTAAACCCTAAAGCAGTAAATGCGATAGTCGGGAAGCATGCACCCGTTTCCTCCTTTCTGCTTGCGAGAATCATTGAAGAAGTATTAGAGAATACAAATCAGGGGTATGTACATACCGAAGTGGGCCGAGGTCGCTTAAAGAGTGATCCACCAGAAATATCTGAGGCGTTGATTGGAATTTCAGACAAACTTTTAGCTCACAACGTATCTAGGTCGGGTCTAAAAGCATGGAACTTTTATCAAGGCTTGGACTTCGATCTAGTGCATGAGTCCAATCCTAGAACTATGAAAAACGGAACCAGAGTCAATTCTTCCGTCAAAGCGTATTTCTACCATACCGAGTTCAGCCGTCCTCCGAAGGAGCGAAGAGTAGTATTTCATTTGAACCACAATGAGCTCGATGGAACAATGTGGTCGATATCGTTCCCAGTACAATTAGTTATGAAAGGATTTCCATCATTGACAGGTGGTCATTTCGGCTACAGCCACGGAATCTGTCTAATTGATCCAGAAGGGAAGTACCAAGACCAGCACAACTATATTGGGGTAACGAAACGAAGTTGGCTCAAGAGAATGAGCGAACACTTCTCGGAAGTGCGCAGTGGGAGTAATAAAAAATTTCACTCGGCTTGGCGGCAATATGTAGGCAAGAGTAAAGTCCATCTCACTTCAGAGTTGATTGTCGCAAATCACACCTTCAAAGAGATCATGTCTTGGGAGGAGTGGGCTGTAGACAGAGAGATGGCAGCAGGAACATCGTTAAATATGATCCCAGGCGGCTTCAAGGGCATGAAGTTTTTGCACGAGCACCGCATCACCAAGGAGTTCCGAATCTCCCTAAAGAAACGCGAGGAAGCTATTGGACGCTATCAGGCTATAAGTCCTAGTTCTGGAGTTCCGAATCTGATAATTAGTGAGCTCTGGAAAAATCCAGATTATGCGGAAAAAGTAATTTGCGGCATAGAGGGCAGGCTGTCAGTAGATCAAGTGAAACGAATTCGCGAATTGAATGGACTAGGCGTTCCAATAGAGAAAATCCTAGAGATTGTGAAAGCTCGTAATCTCTTGCAGGTAGAAAGAGTTCTGAAAGGCATAACATACTCGAGGATACAATGAGTATGATTCAATGGGTAATCAAATAAATGGGAAACTATCATGATCTAGAATCTGAATTCATTGAGAGGACTATGTGCCTTATTTATCAATACCATGAGACTTTAGATAGGTATCCTTTTAAAGAGCAATACAATTATACACTAACAATAAATTGTTTGCTGGGATTGATTGTAATGCCTAAAGAAAGAGTTGTGTCCTATATACCAACAACCAGATTAACTACTGAATTCAAACAAGAGATTGGTATGGAATGCTCTGAGATCAGCGTAGATATTCAAACATTACGAGATTTGGTGAAAGGCTTAAGACACTCAATAGCCCACTTTGATATTAACATAATATCTGATGATGATAGAAACCAAATAGACTGGATAGAGTTTAGAGATACACAAAATGATGAACATGTGATTGCGAAATTTAAATCCAGTGAACTACAGCCATTTCTTAAGTATTATTCGGGCTGTTTGCTTAAAAATTTAGAAAGGCATCGAGCTTAACTAAGTCTCTTATGCAAGTTGTTAGTGATAACTGAATGTCCGCTTGTGGCCGAAAGCAGTCATTAAGACAGTATCAGTTAGAGAGCCGGGCTTATACAAGGCGGCCCGGAAGTCTTTTCTTTTCTGGAACACATGTCGGCAGGTTAGGCTAAAAGTAAGCTGACGATCAAAAGCAGTCCATTTGATTTAACACGTTGGAGTACTGTCTAAAAATCAATCAATGATAGTGAAGCTTTGAGATTCAAAATAATGGACGTCGCCTTGATAGGAGTTGTCTTTCAGTAGCGTTTCCAGATCGTCTTGTTTCTCAGAATATCGGATCTCTCCAACTGCAGAGGTTAATAGCTGAATGCCATGCTTATGGTCGAAGAAAAAAGCTACATAGCCATCGGCACGTTGAATGACATTTATCTCCTTATTCAATTCAGTAGCTATTCTGCAAAAATCTTTGAGAATCATTAATCCTCCTTTTTGGTACAGGATATAGCATGGGTGAGTCTATGGTCCTTAAAAAAAAGGAGCAACATTCATGATGAAGAGGAGTCGAGATGCTCTTTTTTGTGTGTTTCTTGTCCCCCAAATGGGGGACATACAGTTAGAATCTATCTGATATTATTCTGCACTAAAAAGAGTTGGGGATCAGATGGCATTGATTGGATTGATTGCATTATTAGGGGTTGCAGTTTCGTTGGCTTGGGTGACGGCTGCAATTGCAAATAGAAAAGGTTACAACTATTGGGTTTGGTTCGTATTCGGGATGTTACTGTTTATTATTGCAACGCCTATCGCGTTGATACTGCCGAAGGCAAAAGAACCAAAACAAGCAAGGCCAAACGGAGTGAAACATGCATTTTTAGGCTTGGCATGGTCTCACGTATTCGTTTTGGCTGCATACGCTGGATCAATTGATTTTGGAGTACAGACAACTGTGATGCTTGGACTTGGTGTACTGGCAATGTGGTGGACGTTGCGCTCTGAGCCAGAGGCAGCAGTTCTGTCTGGTATGATTGGGATTGAAATCAAATTCATTGGTGGGTTCGTCGCCCTCGCTATGCTAGCAATGACATTTATAGGTATTCCATTTGCTGGTGTAGGAGCAGTAATTCTTGTCGCTTGGTATATTAAATCTGTGCTAAGTATGTTGGTTGAAGCGAGTTCAGTAACTTCTGAGCCCGTAGAAATAATTGCTAAAGAACCAGTTGTGTGAATTTCGAAAACAAATTTTTATGATTTTAATTTTTAGGGAGAATGAATGATGGGTAAGGTAATAAAGAAATTCTGTTTGTTGTTAGTGTTGTTTGTTGGCATAGGTAGTAGTGGTGTAGTGGCTGCTGAAATGAGTGCTCTTGATGCTAGAAAGTTACTTGCGCAAAAATACCATATACCTGTGACTAGCCCTGATGCTTCTTTACAAAAGTTGTGTGAATTTGAGAAAGGTAATAATTTTGATTATGCCAAAGCAGCAGAGTTATTGTTTATCATGGGGGCAAATCCAAACCTATTATTTAATTCTTCTAGTTACGGTACAACAATGGCTACTCCTCTTACGCGTGCTGCTTTGTATGCAGACGTTGATCCTAAACAGGTGAAATACAAACTAATTAAAACTATGCTGGATTATGGTGCTGACCCCAATGGTGTGATCGACGTGGCCGGTGGAAGGATTCAGTTGTCGGTAATTAACTATGCTGCCAACTATTCAACACCAGAAATATTCTCATTATTGTTAGATTATGGTGCTGATCCAAGAAGAAAGCTTGCAAATACAAACCTAGAATATGGACCCACATTAGTATTGGCAGATATGAAATATAAGTTAGAGGAGACCAAAAGAGATTATCCTGGGTCAGTGGCAATAAAAAATCTTGAGAAAAAGATTCCAATCTTTCAAAAAAGATTCCCTAATCTTTAATCTTGCATTAGAGGGCTGCAATCATCATCTGAGAGACGAGAGGCTTGAATTTTTCTCCGATCTTTTTTAGAAGGGGAAAAGCGCCTGTGGAATCAATTGTAATCCATTTGTAGGGTGTTGTAAGATGAGCTCTGTTGACGGTAAAAGGGCCGAGACGTTCTATTTTGGAGATAAAGACGTTGGACTTTTGTTACGTTTGACAAAGAAAATAGTAAGGTCCTTTAATTTAACGTTGTTTGGGTCGATCGAAGAGGAGACCAGATTCGTTAGGCTTGGTTCATAATAAGATTATAATTTAGATCACTGTAAAAAGGGAGCCAAAAGGCTCCCTTTTTTATTGGATGTTTATGGTATCTGTTTCACAGCTTGTTTCAGCTTTAGCCTTCATGGCGGTGAACTCTTTGTGCATTCTCAGCATGTCCTCAGCTTTTAGGTGGGTGTACCTTTGAGTCATTGCATGACATTTGTGGCCGCTGATGGTCATTACATATTCAGCACTGAATCCCATTTCAAACAATCTACTGATTGCCTCATGTCGTAGATCATGGAGGCGAAGCCCAACAATGGGTGAGTCGTTACCATCCTTGTCCTTGGTTTGTTTGCGCAGGCTGGCAAATGCCTTGGAGAATGCCTTGATCTTCGGATCGTCTGAGTAGCTAAATACTTTACCGTCCATGCGGCGAGGCATGCTTTTTAATGCTTCAACAGCCCGAGGGAATAGGGGGACGTCCCGCGACTCTCCATTTTTTGTTTCGGGTAGATGGGCGATGCCACTTTCTGCATCTGTAAATTCGATGTTTTCCCACCTCAGGGAGGATACTTCACCGGCACGCATGGCTGTTTCAATGGCAAGGATGACTGCTGGGTAGATGTACGGTGATCGGTTGCACTTGGCAGCTTCCAGTAGCATCTCTTCTTCACCTTCTCTTAGTCGGCGGTCGCGCCCTTTGTCTGGTGTTGGCCTTGCTACGTCCGCTACTGGATTGCGCAAGCTTTCCATGCCCCATTCCTTACGGGCGGTGTTGAAGATCGCTGAGAGGAGGTTTAGCTCATTTCGGATGGTGTTTGCTTTGACCTTTTGCAGGCGATGGTTGCGATAGTCCGCCACATCTTTGCTGCGAATATTGGTCATATAGCTTTCAGCCAGTGTTGATCGTTCCAGTACGTTTAGCTTGGACTGCTCTTGATCTGCACCTTTCTTGGATGGTGTCACATCTTTACGGTAGCGATCAATGGATTCTTTCAGGGTTGTTTTGCTGGCATCGCCATCATCGAGCCATACGCCGCGCATCATTTTCGATTCAATGGTTGCAGCCCATGCCATGGCTTCCTGCTTGGTTTCAAAGGTGGCGGATTGTTGGGGGTAGCCTTTTCTGCGAATGATAGATTGCCACTGAAATGGACCTCGCTTTCTAAATGTTGCCATGTGAATACTCCATGATATGGTTCGCCCCGTTATAGAGCTAGTGTGACAATAATGTGCCAAAGTCGATTTATTTATAATAAAAGATTTTGGAGATTGTTGCAATTGTAACCTTGGAGAGGTGACAGAGCTGGCCGAATGTACCGGTCTTGAAAACCGGCGTAGGGAAACCTACCGTGGGTTCGAATCCCACCCTCTCCGCCAGTTTAAATAGTA
>Ga0316202_10001594_pt1 | contig 17115 bp, 17 predicted proteins | sample 3monrhotite_MG_FD_204934 | JGI IMG/M metagenome (GOLD analysis project Ga0316202, IMG submission 204934) | Microbial mat bacterial communities from mineral coupon in-situ incubated in ocean water Damariscotta River, Maine, United States -... | ecosystem: Environmental > Aquatic > Marine >... | reverse complement strand
AAGCTGCTGTCAGTGCAGATCTCGCGGTCAAGGCGATGATCGAGGGCACCGAACCCCCGCATATGGAGCAGATCGATCACGATGGTGCCCTGCCGGAGTTGCCATTGCAGTTGATCAATCTTTATGGCGGGCGTGCGGCCAAGAATGAGGTGCATGATACCCTTGTTGGGCTGCTGCGAAATGCGTTTTCGACCAGTCAAGTTGGCCGTTTACGGGCAGTTTGAGGCGGGTCTTTGCCGAATGCCTAAAATTTGTGCGTTGCGATAAAATCGCGCAGCGCAAATTTTTGTTGTTACACAAATGTTCAACTTTTAGTGGAATCGAATATTTTCCACATCCATAAGCTTTATTATATTTCAATGTTTTGCGGCGATCTCTTCATCTATGTTGGGCGGGTGCGTCGCCTGCGGCATTCTGGCGCGCAAGCATAGGGAGAGTCGTCCGTCGATCACCGGTTTGCGCGTTCAGACCGGACTTATTGCCAAAACGGCGTCAAAAGGTTTTGCCCGCAACCGTTAAGTTTTGTAGACTTATTCAACAGTCGGCGCTCCTTCGTTGCGGAAGGGGAACATGAAAATGGCCGAACTGCACATTTAAGCCGAAGGGGGAGTGTACACGATGGCTCATAAAGTAGACTTGCATGTAGGCAAGCGGATCCGTCAACGCAGATGGCTCACCGGGATGACCCAACAAAAGCTTGCGGAACTGGTGGGGATTAAGTTCCAGCAGATCCAGAAATATGAAACCGGGGCAAACCGCGTTAGCGCGTCCCGCCTTTGGGATATCGCCGATGCCCTCGACGTGAACGTTGCATTTTTCTTTGAAGGCATGGAAGGCGAAGGCGCCGAAGTGACGACATCTGGCAAGGTGCCCATTGACGTGATGGGTGACAAAGAAGCGATGGATTTGATCCGGTCCTATTATGCGATCCCCGAAGATCAACGCCGCCGCTTGTTCGAACTGGCGCGTGTGTTGAGCGACGTTGCCTGAAAGCATTGATGACATTGGCTTGCATCACCTCGCCTGAGGTGGCAGGCCAGTGCCATGACCAAACACAACGATTTCGATAGCGATATTCGCCGCGTGGCGCATCTGATGGCGGATGCGGCCCGTTTGGTGATTCTGCCCTATTTTCGCAATGCCGCATTGACCGCTGAAAACAAGCTCGATGGCGGCTATGACCCCGTGACCGAAGCCGACCGCGCCGCAGAACGGGCGATGCGGGATATTCTGGCGCGAGAACGCCCTGCGGACGGGATTCTGGGCGAGGAATATGGCGCATCAGAGGGGACATCGGGCCTCACATGGGTGCTGGATCCGATTGACGGCACCCGTGGATTTGTCAGCGGCACGCCCACTTGGGGTGTATTGATCGCGGTGTCTGATGGGCAGGGACCGTTTTATGGCATCATTGATCAGCCCTACATTGGCGAGCGCTATGAAGGCGCGCCAGATGGTGCAGCCTTCGAAGGTCCGCATAGTGCAGGTGCCATACAGACACTGGCGCCAAAGCCGCTGTCCGATGCGGTGGTGTTTACTACATTCCCAGAGGTTGGCACTGCGGCGGATCAAGCCGGGTTTCATGCGGTTGCAGCGCAGGCGCGTCTAACGCGCTATGGCATGGATTGTTACGCCTATGCGCTTTTGGCGGCAGGGCAGGTGGATCTGGTGATTGAGGCCGGGTTGAACCCCTATGACATTCAGGCGCCCATTGCCGTGGTGCAGGCCGCAGGCGGAATTGTCACGGACTGGCAAGGTGGCCCAGCCCATGATGGTGGCCGCGCGATTGCCGCCGCGAATGCCGACATTCACGCCGCGGCCTTGGCCATTCTCAAAGATTATTGACCAAGCGGTCAAAGGCAGGGTAGGGTCTGCCTGCATCTGGTTCTTCAACCTGTTTTCCACCGGTTGCATGCATGGTCTGAGACAGGTTTACCGCGATATAGGTGAGCCATGTCCGAAATTCTTCTTAAAAATGCTGATACAATTCTGACGATGGATGACGGGCGGCGCGAGCTCAGCTTCGCTGATATCCGGATCAAAGATGGCGTGATCACTCAGATCGGCCAAGACCTGTCGGGCAGCGCGGAGGTGGTTGATGTCTCGGGCTGTGTGGTCACGCCGGGGCTGGTGAACACCCATCACCATTTGTACCAGAACCTGACCCGTGCCGTGCCGGGCGGGCAGGATGCGCTGCTCTTTGGGTGGCTGCAAACGCTCTATCCGATCTGGTCGCGGATGACGCCGGATCACATGTTTACCTCGGCGCAGATCGGGCTGGCGGAACTGGCGCTGTCGGGATGCACGCTTAGCTCTGACCACCTTTATCTCTACCCCAACGGTGTCCGGTTGGAGGATACCATCCATGCTGCCGCCGAACTGGGCCTTCGGTTCCAGCCCACCCGCGGCTCGATGAGCATCGGGGTAAGTGATGGCGGCTTGCCACCTGATGCGCTGGTTGAAAACGAGGATGCCATCCTCGAAGATTGCATCCGCTTGGTGGATGGCTTCCACGACCCTTCGGAGGGCTCTATGTGCCGTGTGGCGCTGGCACCCTGTTCGCCGTTCTCTGTCAGCCGTGATCTGATGCGCAACACGGCGGTTCTGGCACGGGACAAGGGCGTGATGATGCACACGCATCTGGCTGAAAACGATGAGGATATTGCCTATTCCCTTGAACAATTCGGCTGTCGCCCCGGTGAATACGCGCAGGATCTGGGATGGGTTGGCCCTGATGTCTGGCACGCCCATTGCGTGAAGCTGGACGCAGCCGAAATTGCACTTTTTGCGGAAACGGGTACCGGGATTGCCCATTGTCCTTGCTCCAACTGCCGCCTCGGCTCTGGTATCGCGCCAGTGCGGAGGCTGCGCGATGCAAAGGTGCCTGTAGGCTTGGGCGTGGATGGATCGGCCAGCAACGATGCGGGCAATCTGGTGGCAGAGGCGCGGATGGCGATGCTGCTACAACGGGTTGCGCAGGGGGCCGATGCCATGAGCGCCCGCGAGGCGCTCGAAATTGCCACGCGCGGCGGTGCGGATATTCTTGGGCGGCCCGACTGCGGGCGGCTGGAGGTTGGCAAACGCGCCGATATAGCGGTCTGGGATGTGCAGGGATTGGCCAGCGCGGGAAGTTGGGATCCGGCGGCGCTTTTGCTGGCGGGGCCGACCACGGTGCGTGACCTTTTTGTCGAAGGCCGGCAGATTGTGCGGGACGGGCATGTGCAAACGATTAACCTTGAGGCAACCATTTCACGTCAGAACCAAATGGCACGTGAATTGGCGGAGGCCGTATGAGATCACTTTTGTTGGTGCTTGCGATGGCACTTGGGATGCCGGCCTTGGCCGATCCGGCGGTGCTGCGCCCGGTCAATGAACTGCGGGTCGCGCAAGGCCATGCGCCAATGGTTTATGCACCGTCGCTGGAAAATGCGGCGTTGCTGCATGCCATCGACATGGCGCAGCGAAAGTATTTCGCCCATGAAGGCCGCGACGGATCAACTGTCGGGCAACGGGTCACCGCGCAAGGGTATGAGTGGTGTCTGGTGGCGGAAAACATCGCCAAGGGACAACGCAGCTTGACCCAAGTGATGCAGGATTGGGTCGAAAGCCCCGGACATCTTGCCAATATGATCCGCCCCGAACTGCGCGAGATCGGCGTGGCGCGGGGGCCGGGGCATCTGTGGGTTATGGTGCTGGCTGCGCCTTGCTAAGGCTTTGATGTCAAGGGCGTTTCTGCCCGTTGACCCATACATCCGCGATGGCACGATCATCGCCCATCATGATGGTGGCAAACAGGCTTTCCCAGATGTCACTGGCTTGATCGGCCCGCTGTGCAATTGCGGCGGTTGAGCTGAGGTTGAGAATCGTCAGATCCGCCTCCATTCCCGTGCTTAGGCTGCCGATCTTATCGCCAAGATGCAGGCTACGCGCCGATCCTGCTGTGGCCAGCCAAATCAGCTGTGCCGCATGCAGTGGGGTGCCGCGCAACTGACCGACTTCATAAGCTGCCGCCATGGTGCGCAGCATCGAAAAGGACGATCCGCCACCTGTGTCCGTGGCCAGACCAACCGGAATGCCGCGCGCCGTCAATCCGGCCATGTCAAACAAACCCGAGCCGATGAACGTGTTTGACGTAGGACAATGCACCAGCGCTGCGCCGCAGTCTTTTAGGCGGTCAATCTCCCGCGGCTCCAGATGGATCGCATGACCGTAGAGGCCCCGCTCACCCAGCAATCCATGCGCCTCATAAGTGTCAAGGTAATCGCGGGCCTGCGGAAACAGCTCTTTCACCCAAGCAATCTCATCGGTCTGCTCGCTCAGGTGGGTCTGCATCAGGCAATCGGGATGCTCCGCCCATAATGCCCCCAAAGCTGCCAGTTGATCTGGCGTGGATGTAGGCGAAAACCGCGGGGTGATGGCATAGCTGGCGCGGCCCTTACCATGCCATTTGCCAATCAGGGCTTTGCTGTCATCATAAGCCGATTGCGCCGTATCGCGCAGCCCTTCGGGCGCGTTGCGGTCCATACATGTCTTGCCTGCAACAATCCGTTGCCCGCGGGCCGCCGCCGCCTCAAACAATGCATCCGCAGAATGGGGATGAATGGTACAATAAGACGCGGCCGTGGTGGTGCCATGGGCCAACGTCAAATCCAGATAACGCCCGGCAATCTGATCGGCATACGCGGGATCGGACAGGCGCATTTCTTCGGGAAATGTATAGGAATTGAGCCAATCAATCAGCCGCTTACCCCATGACGCAATGATCGCGGTTTGCGGATAATGCACATGCGCATCCACAAATCCCGGCGCAATCAGGTGATCGCTGCCATAGCGGTGTAGATCCGCCTGCGGATGCGCCTTTTGCAGATCCGCACCCGAGCCGACCTCAATGATCTGGCCGTCCTCGATCAACACTCCGCCCGCACTGTCCACGCGCACGGCATCTTGCCAAGGGCCGCGCAACGGGTCACCCGCATAGCGCAAAACGGGGCCAAGAATGAGGGTCAGATTTGTCATGATCCAACCCTAAGCCGCGCAGAGGTCGGGGACAATCGCAAAGCCGTCTCAAGTGGCATTGAAACAACCCAAACGCTTGCCTATGGTCTGCCTCAAACGGAGGGCCAAGCGATGTCGGAACAGATCGAAGACCTTGAACTGGCCACTGGCGAGGATGCGGAGCGTCAGGCCTACAAGCTGGAGCCGAAGACCGTTGCCTCAGTGCTTTATGCGGTGGATATCGACGACCGCGAAAAGCTGACCGAACTGATGGATCCGCTGCATGCGGCGGATATTGCTGACCTCCTTGAACAGATCAACGCGTTCGACCGGAGCCGCCTTGTCCGGCTTTATGACCGCGAATTTGACGGCGAAATCCTTTCGGAACTGGACGAATCTATCCGCGAGGAAGTGATCGCCGTTCTGACCCCGCAAGTGCTGAGCCAGGCCGTGCGGGATATGGACAGCGACGATGTTGTTGACCTGATCGAAGACCTGGAAGACGACCAGCAAGAAGCGATCCTTGAGGTGCTCGAAGACGCCGACCGGGTTGCGGTGGAACAGGCGTTGAACTGGCCGGAGTATTCCGCGGGCCGCCTGATGCAGCGCGAGGTGGTGATGGCCCCTGAACATTGGACCGTGGGGCAGGCGATTGACCATTTGCGAGGGACCGCCGAAGAGGAGCTGCCGGATCAATTCTATCACATCGTGATGGTCGATCCGCGGCTGCATCCCGTTGGCAATGTGACGCTGGGCAAGCTCATGCGCTCCAAACGGGCCACACCTTTGCGCGATATCCTCGAAGAGACCTTTCAGATCATTCCCGCGATGCGCGATGAGGGCGACGTGGCCTATGCGTTTAACCAATATCACCTGATCTCGGCCCCCGTGGTGGATGATGAGGGGCGGCTGATTGGTGTGATCACCATTGATGACGCGATGGCGGTTCTGGATGAAGAACACGAGGAGGACATCCTGCGTCTGGCCGGCGTGGGCGAGGGGTCGCTTTCGGACCGCGTGGTCGAGACCACCAAACAGCGCCTGCCATGGCTGGCGGTGAACCTTGTGACGGCAATTGCAGCCTCTATGGTGATTTCCCAGTTCGAGGCGGCCATTGCCCAGATTGTGGCACTGGCGGTACTAATGCCCATCGTGGCCTCCATGGGCGGCAATGCTGGCACCCAAAGTCTAACCGTTGCCGTGCGGGCCATTGCGACCAAGGATTTGACCGGCTCCAACGTCTGGCGGGTGATCCGGCGCGAATGTCTGGTGGGGCTGGTGAACGGGGTGATTTTTGCCTTGGTGATGGGCGTCGTGGGGATCATCTGGTTCGGCTCGCCTGCGCTGGGCTATGTGATCGCGGTGGCGATGGTGATCAATATGGTGGTGGCCGGACTGGCGGGCACAGGCATCCCGATCCTGCTGGAACGCGTCGGCGTTGACCCGGCGCTGGCTTCGGGGGCCTTCGTGACCACGGTGACTGATGTTGTCGGTTTCTTCGCCTTTCTCGGCCTCGCGGCGGCGGTGCTGCTATGACCGATCTCGCAGCGATCAAAGACGCGGCCCGAAAGGCGGCCTTTGCACGGCGCAAGCCCCTGTTTGACAATGCAAATGCCGCGCAAGCGGGGTATCTGAGCGAGGTACTTGCAGGCTATCGCGGGGTACCTTTGTCCGGCTTCATGCCGATCCGTACCGAAATTGACCCGACCCCCGCCATGGCAGAGGCCAGCGCCTACGGCCCCGTCGGTGTTCCGGTGATTGAGGCGGCAGCGACGCCGCTCAAGTTCGCGCAATGGACACCGGACACTGAAATGGTCAGCGGCGCCTTTGGCGCGATGATCCCCGCCGATCCGGTGTTTTTTGAACCAGAGATCTTGATCGTGCCGCTCTTGGCCTTCAACCGAGGCGGCGGGCGACTGGGTTATGGCGGCGGATTTTATGACCGTACGCTTGAGATGCTGCGTGCCAAACGGCCCACTATGGCGATCGGCTTTGCCTTTGCCGGACAGGAACACGCGGATGTCCCGTTAGAGCTGACGGATCAGCCGCTGGATCTGATCGTGACCGAACAGGGCGTCATTGATATCCCGCGCGGCGGTTAGCCCGCAGGTTTGACTTGCTGTTCGGACCGCGTCGGCGTACCCGTTGAAACCATGAAAATACTGTTTCTTGGCGATGTGATGGGCCGCGCGGGGCGCCGTGCCATCACGGAAAATCTGGGCCGCTTGCGCGACGATTGGAAGCTCGACTTCATCGTGGTCAACGGCGAAAACGCAACGGGCGGCATGGGGCTTTCGGGCGCGCATGCCAAACTGCTGCTGGATGCGGGGGCGGATTGCCTGACGTTGGGGGATCATGCGTTTGACCAAAAGGACATGCTGTCCTTTATCGAACAAGAGCCGCGCATTATCCGGCCACTGAACTTTTCCAAATCCGCACCGGGCAAGGGCGCACGGCTGTTTACCTCCAAGAACGGGCGCAAGGTGCTGGTCACCCAAGCGCTGGGCCAGGTGTTTATGAAACGGCCATTTGATGACCCGTTTTCGGCGCTGGATACAGTCTTGAAAACCCATCCGCTGGGCGGGCTGGCCTCGGCGATCATTGTCGATATGCACTGCGAAGCAACCTCAGAAAAAATGGCCATGGGGCATTGGTGCGACGGCCGCGCCTCGCTGGTTGTGGGCACCCACACCCATGTCCCCACAGCGGACGCAATGATCTTGCCGCGCGGCACAGCTTATTTGACGGATGCTGGCATGTGCGGCGATTATCATTCGGTGATCGGCATGGAAAAAACCGAACCCATGCGCCGGTTTATCACCGGCATGCCCAAGGAACGGTTTACCCCGGCCAATTCCGAGGCCACACTTTCGGGCGTCTATATCGAAACGGACGACCGCACGGGCCGCGCCACCCGCATTGTTCCGGTGCGCGATGGCGGTTTGTTGCAAACCAGCGCCCCCTAGTTCCGCCCCATGTGCGAAGCAAACACCCGGGGCTTTGCCCCGGACCCCAGAGGTTTAAGGGCCAAATGAAGAAGAGCAGCACCCAGCTTCATTTGGCCAGAAAAACCTCCGGGGGGAGCGCCGCGCAGCGGCGGTGGGTGCTGGCCCCCTTTGCGCCAGCGCTTGCACCCAACGGCGCCCTTGCAGCGGATGCGCGGACAGGCGACACTTGTCTTCAACCTCACTGGCGAACGGGCCTGACATATGCAGCTTTTTAGCCTTTCCCAAACCGGCAGCGCCGTTCTGACCCTGACGGTTGTGGTGATCATGTTCATCCTGTTCCTGCGCGAGACCTTCCCGACGGAGGTGGTCGCGCTCACTGGCGCGGCGAGCTTGCTGGCGATGGGGGTTCTGCCTTACGAGGATGCGCGGGCGGTTCTGTCCAATCCGGCGCCTTGGACCATTGCGGCGATGTTCATTGTTATGGGCGCGCTTGTGCGCACCGGGGCATTGGACGTGTTGACCCGATTGGCCGAACGCTATGCCCGCAGCAATCCGCGTTTGGCGGTTGTCGGGGTGATCCTGTCGGTGATGGGCGCCTCTGCGATTATGAACAACACGCCGGTGGTTGTGGTGATGATCCCGGTGGTGGTTCAGCTGAGCAAGACCTTGGGCACCAAGGCCTCCAAGCTGTTGATCCCGCTGAGTTATGCGGCAATCATGGGCGGCTCTTTGACGCTATTGGGGACGTCCACAAACCTTCTGGTTGACGGGGTCGCGCGCGCGCAGGGGATGGAGCCTTTTGGCATTTTCGAGATCATGCCGATTGGCCTTGTGGTTTGCGCCTGGGGGTTGATTTACATGTCCACCATCGGGCGCAGATTGCTGCCGGACCGGGACAGCATGGCCAATATGTTGTCAGATCGCTCCAAGATGAAATTCTTCACTGAGGCGGTGATCCCCCCCGAAAGCAACCTGATCGGCCGCGAGGTTCTCGATGTGCAGTTGTTCAAGCGCGAGGGCGTGCGCCTGATCGACGTTGTACGCGGCGACACCTCTTTGCGGCGTGCGTTGCAGGGGGTTGCACTTCAGGTTGGGGACCGTGTGGTCTTGCGCACCCAGATGACCGAACTGTTGAGCCTTCAGGCCAATAAAGAGCTAAAACGTGTGGATCAGCTGTCGGCGGTCGAGACCACCACCGTTGAAGTTCTGATCACCCCAGGCTGCCGGATGGTGGGGCGGACGCTGGGCAGTATGCGCCTTCGGCGGCGATATGGGGTTTATCCTTTGGCTGTGCATCGCCGCAACCAGAACATCGGACGGCAGCTTGACGATTTGATCGTCAAGGTGGGTGACACCCTGCTGTTGGAAGGCGCGGCGGAGGATATTCAACGTCTGGCGGCGGATATGGATATGGTTGATGTCAGCCAACCGTCGGCGCGGGCCTATCGGCGCGGTCATGCGCCGATTGCGATTGCGGCGTTGATCGGGATTGTGACCCTTGCGGCGCTGAATGTGGCTCCGATTTTGTTGCTGGCTGTGTTGGCGGTGGCCTTGGTTCTGGTCACCGGCTGTATTGACGCCGAAGAGGCGTTTTCTTTTGTGGATGGGCGGCTATTGGCGTTGATTTTCTCGATGCTTGCGGTTGGGGCAGGCTTGCAGAACTCCGGTGCGATCTCGCTTTTGGTGGATAACATCGCACCGGTGCTGAGCACGCTGCCGCTGACCGTGGTGATATTCTGTGTGTTCCTGTTGACCACCATCCTGACCGAGATCGTATCGAACAATGCGGTGGCGGTGATCATGACCCCGATTGCCATCAGCCTTGCTGCCGCGCTTGGCATTGATGCACGGCCCTTGGTGGTAGCGGTAATGATCGCGGCCTCTTGCGCCTTTGCCACGCCCATTGGGTACCAGACCAACACGTTGGTTTACGGGCCGGGGGGCTACCGGTTTACCGATTTTATGCGGATCGGTATCCCGCTGAACCTGTCGATGTCGCTGTTGGCCAGTGCGGTGATACCTCTGTTCTGGTAGGGTGCTGGCGGGTCAGTGGCTGCGGAACCATGCGACAAACGGCAATGCCACCAGATACATGGTGATCCCATAAACGGCAGAGGGCAGCGCCATGGTGCTGAACCCTTCTGACTGGCCCGAGATGATCGCGGCGAGGGTGATGCCCAATGTGGCGTTCTGGATGCCTGTTTCGATGGAAATGGTTTTGCGCGCTTGCCATGCCAATCCGGCAAGTGCGGCCAATGCCAGACCCAGCGCCATCAGAACCACATTCAACGTGATCAGAGCGGGTCCGAGCCGGGGCAGATTTTCAACAAAAAGCGCCCAGTTGCCCGCCAGTGCGGCGACGACGATCAGCACAAACAGAACCGTAGCCAGAAGCGACAGGCCGCTATCAATCCGGTCAGCAAAAGCCGCGGCGAAGTGGCGGATGGCAACGCCGATTGCCACGGGCAGGGTGGTGATCAGGAACATTGCAAAGGCCAGCGACGTCACAGACACATCCGGCGCGGCATCGCCCATGAAGTGCTGCACCGCCCATGCCGCCAGCACCGGCACCGTCAGGATCGCCAACAAGGACACCACTGCCGTCAACGAGACTGACAAGGCCACATCGCCGCGGGCCAGTTTGCTAACCATGTTGGAGGTCACGCCGCCGGGGCACAGCGACAAGAGCATCACGCCAACCGCCAATTCGCCGCCCAGCCCAAAGGCCCGCACGCAGGCATAGGCGATCAGGGGCAACATCACCACTTGGCTGATTGCACCAATGGAAAACGCTTTGGGCCGCTGTGCCACGCGGGCAAAATCGGCAATGCTGAGGCCGACACCGAGGCTTAGCATGATGATCGCCAGTGACAGCGGCAGCACGACGTTGATCAGGATATCCATGGCTTTCTCCTTTGGTTGCGGCCATTAGGAACGCATCAGCCTGAAAAACAAGCGTTTTGCTGGGGCGGTTTTGGCCTAGAGGGGCCAGAACACCAGAATTGCAGGGATCGAGACCGCAACAACAATGATCTCAAGCGGCAGACCCATGCGCCAATAATCGCCAAAGGAATAGCCGCCCGGCCCAAGGATAAGCGTGTTGTTCTTATGGCCAATGGGGGTAAGGAACGCCGAAGACGCCGCAACCGCCACCGCCATCAAGAACGGGTCCGGAGACACCCCGAGGGTTTGCGCCATCTGGATGCCGACGGGGGCGGCGACAATTGTGGTGGCGGTGTTGTTGAGGACATCCGAGAGGGTCATCGTGACCACCATCAGAACCGTCAGCACAATCCACGGCGCCAAACCTTCGGTCAGCCCGATCAAGGCGCCCGCGATCAATTCGGTGCCGCCCGAGGTTTCCAGTGCAGCGCCCAGCGGGATCATCGAACCAAGCAGCACCACAACCGGCCATTCGATATGGGTGTAGAGTTCGGACAGCGGCACGATCTTGGCCAGAACATAGGCCACCACCACCAGTCCCAGCGCGATGGGCAGATAGATCAGCCCGACGCTAGCGGCGGCCACGGCGGCGGCAAAAAGGCCGATGGCTAGCCAGACCTTTGAATTTTCGGTGACGGCCAATCCGCGATCTGCAAGCGGCAGCACGCCCAGCCAATCCGTGACATGGGCGGCGGTGTCACGCGGCACCAACAGCAACAGGATGTCACCGGTGCGCAGGGGCGTGCCGCGCAGATGCGATGTGATCTTGCGGCCTTGTCGCGAGATGCCCAGCAGGATCGTGCGCTGCCGCCATGCCAGCCCCACGGCCTGTGCGGTGCGGCCATTCAGGCGGGAGTTTTCCTGCACCACAACTTCAATGATTTCAACGCCTTCCCCGCCTGCTTTCAAGCGATCCTCACGGTCCGTGTCGGACAGGGCCAGATCCAGCGTGCTGCGAAATTCGTCCAGGGCATCGGGGGCCGCTTCCAGCACCAACGCATCCCCGGCCTTAAGTGCGACATTGCGGGCCTGACCATAGCGGCGCTTGCCATCGCGGATCAACCCAAGGATCGCGACGTCGGACTTTTCCGCTACCTCTGTCAGCTCGGCCAGCCGTTTGCCGATGTGTTTGCTGCCTTCTGGCACTGTCAATTCGGCGATGTATTGCGCCAGATCGCTTTCGCCGATGCTGGCGTCATCACGGGCCGGAATCAGCCGCCAGCCGATCAGGGCCACAAAGATCAGACCGGCAATGGCCGCCACCCCACCCACGGGAGCAAAATCAAACATCTTGAACGGCTCGCCCAAGGCATCCTGACGGATCGAGGCGATGATGATGTTGGGCGGCGTGCCGATCAATGTGACCATACCGCCTAGGATCGTGGCAAAGCTGAGCGGCATCAGGCTCAGCCCGGGTTGGCGTCCGGCCTTGCGGGCGGTCTGGATGTCCACGGGCATCAAAAGCGCCAGCGCCGCGACATTGTTCATAAAGGCCGAGAGGATTCCGCCCACTGCACCCATCAAGGTGATATGCGCGCCCAGCGAACGGGAGGCATCGACCAGAGTGCGGGTGATCAACAGCACCGCACCGGACCGGACCAAACCGGCAGAGACCACCAGCACCAGCGCCACCACCAAAGTGGCGGGGTGGCCGAACCCGTCAAAGGCGTTCTTGGTGGGAACGACGCCCAAAACCACACCGACCATCAGCGCCGAGAAGGCCACGATATCATATCGAAACCGCCCCCAAAGCAGCAAGCCAAAGACAGCGCCAAACAGGCAAAACAGGATAATCTGATCGGTACTCATCACGACCTCACATGGTGTTTGCCCCCATGACACCGCGCCTGATGCGTCAACGCAAGGGGCAATCGGCAGGGGGGATTGCCCTTGGGCGGTGGGCTGCCCTATAGAGTGGCAACGCGATCATCCAAGTTATGAGGTATCCATGGCCGGCCACTCCAAATGGGCAAATATTCAGCACCGCAAAGGGCGTCAGGACGCACAGCGTTCCAAATTGTTCTCCAAACTGGCCAAGGAGATCACGGTTGCGGCCAAGATGGGCGATCCCGACCCAGAAAAGAACCCGCGTCTGCGGATGGCGGTGAAAGAGGCCAAGTCGCAGTCGGTGCCAAAAGATGTGATCGAACGCGCGATCAAAAAGTCGCAGGGCGGCGAAGGCGATGATTACGAAGAGATCCGTTATGAGGGTTACGGCCCCAACGGTGTTGCCGTCATCGTCGAGGCGATGACCGACAACCGCAACCGGACGGCGTCTACCGTGCGCTCGACCTTTACCAAGAACGGCGGCAATCTGGGCGAAACCGGAAGCGTTGGTTTCATGTTCGACCGCAAGGGTGAAGTGACCTATCCGGCTGAGGTCGGCGACAACGACACCGTGATGATGGCCGCGATCGAGGCGGGCGCAGAAGACGTGGAAAGCACCGAAGATGGCCATGTGGTCTGGTGTGCGGACACCGATTTGAACGATGTGTCCACGGCACTTGAGGCGGAACTGGGCGAATCTGAATCGACCAAACTGGTTTGGCGTCCGACCACCACCACCGAGATGGACCTCGAAAGCATGGAAAAGCTGATGAAGCTGGTTGATGCGCTCGAAGATGATGACGACGTGCAGCGGGTCACCACCAACTTTGAAGCCTCCGACGAGGTGATGTCGCAGCTTTGATCTGCGCCTATTGAACTGCTTTTGAAACCGGCCTCACGAGGGCCGGTTTTTTTGTGGCGGATAACGGCTGATCATTGCAGGCTTTGACCCGGATCAAGGACGGCCCTCCGGCGATGTGCGATACTTTGGACATTGTATAGGAGGATAATATGCTCACCATCACCAAACCGTCGGACAACCGTGTCGATATCGAACTGCGCGGGTCACTGGATGCGGACATGATGCGCAAAGGCCTGGAGGATCTGTTGTCGATGTCCGAAGGGGTCACGAACGGCACGATGCTTTATACAATTCCCGAGTTTGCCTTGCCAACACTGGAGGCTTTGGGCGTGGAATTGACCATGCTGCCCAAGATGTTTGGCCTGCTGGGCAAATATGACAAATGTGCCGTTCTGACCGATGCTGGCTGGATTCGGACGGCAGCTGAGGTCGAGGGCGCGTTGATGCCGGGTTTGACGATCAAGGCGTTTCCGCTTGATGGCACCGCGGCGGCAGAGGCGTGGCTGGCGGCGTAAATCGGGCGGCCCAAAAGTTGGGCTTTGGGCAATAAAAACCGCCCCCACAGGGGCGGTGGAAGGCCAATGGCAGGCGCTGTCTTATCCGAAGATGCGCGACATACCGAGCCATCCACTGCCGATGCGTGCGCATGGCTTCATCGGCTCGGGGGCTTTGGCTTGGGAAATCTGGGCCAGAACGGTTTTAACTTCGTTCAGTTTTGTGCGGGCGGCGCGGCTGCCGGTGCTGGCCTGTACGTTCAAGATCTTGGACTGCGTGTGCAACGCGGCCTCGATCACCTCCAGTTGTGACTGGTTCAAATCCAGCTTGCTTTGAAAATCGTTCATCTGTCTTCCTTTGGTTATGAACAGCACATAGGTGCGGCGCTGCCGTTCTGCCAGAGAGCCGCAACCAAATTCACCGAATTGTGTCTGTTTTGTTGCAATCAACCGGAGGTGGGATGCAGATGGTTGCGGGCGGCATTCTGTACCGCGCGGGTCAACGGGGTGAGGGCAGGGGCCATCACCCGTGCGCATTGCCAATACAGCGGCACATCCAGCGGGGCGTTTTTGGTCAGGGCGACAAGGCTGCCATGGGCCAGATGCGCCCGCACCAGCGGCTCCGGGTTCATGCCCCAGCCCATACCGGACAGCGCCGCATCAACAAATCCATGGGTGGAGGGCAGGTGGTGACTGGGTGGATGCAGACGCCTGCCGGTCACTTGGGAGATCCAGCGCGATTGCAGCTGATCCTTGCTGTTGAACACCATCATCGGTGCATGGGCGAGGGTGCTGGCATTGACGCCCTTCGCAAAATGACTGCGCATGAACGCAGGGCTGGCCGTCGCGATGTATCGCATAGCGCCCAGCGGCAACAGATCACAGCCGGGCGCGGCGCGGTCATGGCCGGTGATGGCGGCACTGACCGCACCACGGCGGAGCCAATCATCCGCGGTGTCCTGATCGTCGATCACCACATCAAACAGCAGATCCGGCACTGCCGCCAAGGCGGGTATCATCCATGTGGCCAATGCATCGGCCGGCACCGCAAGGCGCAGCCTTGGGCGCGGTGCTGAGGTTTGCCCAAGGGCCTGCGCCTCCAACAATGCGATGTCCTCCGCATGTTTGGCCAGCCGTGCCCCCAGCGTGGTGGCGCGGCAAGGCTGGCTGCGGTGAACCAAAGTTGCGCCGACCTGTTCTTCCAGCGCCTTGAGGCGTTGCGACACCGCCGATGGCGTGACCCCAAGCGCACCCGCCGCCGCATCAAAACTGCCCAGCCTTAGAATGGCGGACAGGGCGGCCAGATGGGTCGGGTCAAGCGGCATCAGTTTTCCTAATTCAGATTTAGTATCTTTAATTTGTCTAATTTGCAGAGGCGCTGTAGTCAAACGCCAGACCTGTAAAAGGACCAAGCCTGTGCTGACCTCTTTCCTTCCCGGCTTTGCCCTGAGCCTGACCCTTATTCTGGCGATTGGGGCGCAGAACGCCTTTGTGCTGCGGCAAGGGTTGCGCCGGGCGCATGTGTTCTGGGTCTGCCTGACCTGTGCGCTGTCTGATGCTGTTTTGATCGCCGGCGGGGTCGCGGGATTTGGTGCATTGGCAAAGGCATGGCCCTGGTTCGAGACCATCATGCGCTATGGCGGCGCGGCCTTTCTGATCTGGTATGGCTACCTGAATGCCCGCGCGGCATGGTTTGGCGGCGCGGTGCTTGAGGCGGACGGGCAGGGTGCGGGGTCATTGAGAAAATCACTGCTGACGGTTCTGGCGCTGACCTGGCTGAACCCGCATGTCTATCTTGATACCGTTGTTCTGATCGGCTCGATCTCGGCACAATATCCCGATAGGCTGGCCTTTGGCATCGGGGCCACGCTCGCCAGTTTTTGTTTTTTCTTTTCATTGGGCTATGGCGCCCGCCTGCTTGGTCCGCTGTTTGCCATCCCGCTCAGCTGGCGCATTCTGGACGGGCTGATCGCGGCGACGATGTGGGGCATTGCGGCAAAACTATTGCTGATGTGACCTTGCCCTTTGCGGCGCGTTGGGAAACTGTCGCGTTATGGTTACTGAAGTCCCTCAACGCCCGCTTACCGGTATTCTTTGGATGTTGGTCACGGGGTTGCTTTTCATCGCCGTCACGGCCTTGGTCAAATACATGGGGCCGCGCCTGCCTGCGGCGGAATCGGCGTTTCTGCGCTATGCCATCGGGCTGGTGTTCCTGCTGCCTGCGGTGGGGGCATTGCGGCAAACCAACCTCAGCCGCCGCCAATGGTCCCTGTTCGGCTTGCGCGGGTTTTGTCACGCGCTGGGCGTGATCTTGTGGTTCTACGCCATGACCCGCATCCCCATCGCCGAGGTCACGGCGATGAATTACCTCGCCCCGATCTACGTCACATTGGGGGCTGCGGTGTTTCTGGGGGAAAAGCTGGCGGCGCGGCGCATTGCGGCGGTCTGTCTGGGGTTGATGGGCGCGGCGATCATCCTCCGGCCAGGGTTTCGGGAGGTCAGTCTGGGCCATCTGGCCATGCTGTTTGCGGCTGTGGTTTTTGCCGGATCTTACCTGTTGGCCAAGGTGTTGGCCGATGAGGTGAGGCCCGCAGTGGTGGTCGCCATGTTGTCGATTTTTGTCACATTGGCGCTGGCCCCCTTTGCGCTGCCGGTCTGGGTTACGCCGACATTGCGCGAGGTTTTGCTGCTCACGGCGGTCGCGGTGTTTGCCACGGCGGGGCATTACACCATGACGCTGGCCTTTGCTGCCGCGCCCGTGACGGTGACGCAGCCGATCACCTTTTTGCAGCTGCTTTGGGCCACGTCCCTTGGGGTTTTGGCGTTTAACGAGCCGGTGGATATCTGGGTAATCGTCGGCGGGTTTGTCATTCTGGGGTCGGTGACATTTATCACCTGGCGCGAGGCTATGCTAAAGCGGCAGATCACGCCGAATGCAAATGCGACCAAGCTCTGACTTTTCTTGATTGACGGGTCAATAAAGATCGAACTATCCTGATGCGGTAACGCCAAAGGATAGAATCCGTCATGCCAAAAGTAGGAATGC
>Ga0316202_10001593_pt1 | contig 17124 bp, 9 predicted proteins | sample 3monrhotite_MG_FD_204934 | JGI IMG/M metagenome (GOLD analysis project Ga0316202, IMG submission 204934) | Microbial mat bacterial communities from mineral coupon in-situ incubated in ocean water Damariscotta River, Maine, United States -... | ecosystem: Environmental > Aquatic > Marine >... | reverse complement strand
CAGGCGGCGTCTTTGGTGGAAAGGCAGCAGCACCAAAAGATGGAGACATCTGCCTTACTTCAGAAGAGGCAGCAAACTATGCCAAGTGGCGCACGAGTAACCCGCCAGCAATGTCCGAAGTAAGTGCGGCGGCAGCGAGTGGCGTGGTCGCTGGCGCTTCATCACCTTCAGCAGATAAATTTAATCCAGCAGCAGCACTGAATACTGTCAAAAATACAGTATCCGGCATTCCTGGAGGAATACCAAGTAACCTACCAAGTAGGCCAAATATTCCGACGAACACTGTAGTCGATGCGGCAAAAACAACAATAGAGATATAAATATCTTATGCTCAAAACTAGCTCTACTATTCCGCTGGAAAAACGAAAGCTCGCCGCTGTGAGTTATATTCCTTTACTCGGCCCTGTCGTGCTGTTTGGTCATCGCCATGATGCATTTATTTATTTTCATGCATTGCAAGGCAGTCTGCTATCGCTTTATGTGATCATTAGCTATTTCATCCCGGTTGCGGGTCCATATATTTCGCTGGGGCTAGCTGGGCTGGCTATCGCGGGTTTTCTGCATGCTGTGCACGGGCGCGACTATCTTGTATTTGGGCTCGGGCATTTCCTGCGACTCATAATAAAAAAGATTTGACAGGCAAAGGTCTCCTGCTAGACTGGTCATGTTGCCAATGGGTGACAGGTATTATGTAATATAAGCTTTTCCCGCGAATCTACTTTTGGCTACGGACGCAAAACTTATCTCGGCTTTTTCTAGCGCGCCTTTTGATAGTATTCAAAAAGAGCTCGCAGGCAAACATGCCCTCACGCTATCTGGCGCGGGTAATACCTCTGCAAAGGCACTGCTAATTGGGCATTTAGCGTGCACACGAAAGCAGCCAATACTCTGGGCGGTAAATGACCCCGGCGAAGCGCGTGCGCTTGCGCAGCATCTCGCCGTCTGGCAAGGGCACCCCGTGAGCACCTTTATAGCCGACAATGCAGAGGAGTCCCCGCGTGAGCGAGCAATACGGCTCATGCAAGCTTATTTTGAGTTACGGCGACCAGGGCACGTACTCATCACCAGCTATATCGATGCACAAACACACATGCCCGATGAAAAACAGCTGCATGCACAGAGTCTCATTATTCGTGCTGGCGAGGAGCTATCCCGAACATACTTTTTCAATGATCTCATAACTCGTGGCTATGAAAATGTAACGCACGCCGATGAGCTCGTGTTTGGCAGCTATATGAGTAGCGGCAGCACGGTGCAGATCTTTCCGCCAAATATGAGCGCGCCCGTCACGATCGATCTCGATGGCGACCGCGTCGAAAGCATCATCGGTGGTGATAATGAAACCGAGCTCGTGCTCTTTCCGATAGATACCGAACACGATGGGCAGCCCATAGCAGCTGCTATGCCCGCAGGTAGTCTGGTGATAGCTGATGAAATCATCATCGACGAACGCGACGACAGCCTGCCCAGCCCGGCCAGCTGGCTCGCCGAGGGAACAGATATTGATACGATTCATTTCACTTCATTCCCCGAAGAAGAGACCGACTTCATTCATCTGCGCTTTTTGTCAGTCTTGAAATATGTCACCGTGCAAGATTTGATAACTGATCTGCGCACGAAGAAAGAACAGGGCTGGCATGTGCTGATCCCGACAAAACAGGGCACCGAGCTGAAGACTATTTTGCATGAGCACAATTTCATATTTGATGAAGGACTCAGCGAAGCGAAGCCTGGCGTGCATATTATCGAAGTCGAAGAAGATGCCTTTGTGCCACAGGCATTTCAAAATCCCGAACTGAAGATGGCTCTGATGACCGACCGTGAGATCTTTGGCTTTCAGCGCGCGGGCAAGAGCGTCTCCGAACAAAAGGTCTATCTTGACTTCATTACCAGCCTGCGCGATGGCGACTTTGTCGTGCATCTCGATCACGGTATCGGCATCTTCCGCGGCATCGAGCAAAAGACGGTGGAAGATGTCACCCGCGAGTATTTGCGCATTGATTATGCCGAGCAGGATAAGCTGTTCGTTCCAATCGATCAGGCTGAAAAAGTGAACCGCTACATCGGCGCTGGCGACACCGCGCCAAAACTGACGCGCCTCGGCTCGGCTGAATGGACGACCGTGACCCACAAAGTCGCTGCTGAGACCGAAAAGGTCGCCAAAGAGCTGCTCGCGCTCTATGCTGCTCGCGAGATGGCAAAAGGCAAATCATTTGGTGTCGACGGGGATAAACAGGCCGCCTTTGAGGCGGGATTTCCATATGAAGAGACGCCCGGTCAGCTGCGTGCTATCCAAGATGTGAAGCAAGATATGGAATCCGATCAGCCGATGGATCGTCTCGTCTGTGGCGATGTCGGCTTTGGCAAGACCGAGGTCGCGATGCGCGCCGCATTTAAGGCGGCGCTCGCAGGTCGGCAGGTCGCCTTCATATCGCCAATCACGATCCTCACTGATCAACATTATAAATCATTTAAAAGACGACTCGAAGGATTCGATATTTCTTGCGAGATGCTCAGCCGATTTAAAACTGCGGCCGAGCAAAAGAAAATTCTCGCAGGCATGGCAGATGGCAGCGTACAGATCGTCATCGGCACGCATCGCCTCATTCAGCCCGATGTGAAGTTCAAAGATCTCGGTCTCGTAGTCATCGATGAAGAGCAACGCTTTGGCGTGAAGCAAAAAGAAAAGCTGAAGGCGCTGCGCAATCAGGTCGACATACTCACGATGACTGCCACGCCAATCCCGCGCACGCTGAATATGGCGCTCAATAAACTGCGCGATATTACAACTATCACCACCCCACCGCCAGGTCGCCTGCCGATCGTGACTGAGGTGCGCCACATGAGCTGGAAGCTAATCACCGATGCGATCCGTGCCGAGCTCGCTCGCGGTGGGCAAATGTATTTCCTGCACAATCGTGTCGCGACCATCGAGGGTGTCGCCGACCGCCTGCGCGATCTGGTCCCCGAGGCAAAATTTGTAGTCACGCACGGTCAGCTGAAGCCAGAAGATATGGAAAATAGAATTATGGATTTTAAGAATGGCACATACGACGTACTCATCAGTTCGACAATTATTGAAAATGGCATCGATGTGCCAAACGCCAACACGCTGATCGTGAACAACGCTGAAAACTTTGGGCTCAGCCAGCTCTATCAGCTACGCGGGCGCGTCGGCCGCAGCCGCACGCAGGCCTATGCCTACTTTTTATACCAAACAAAATCACTCAAAACCGATGCAAAGAAGCGACTTCGCGCGATTGTCGAGGCCAGTGAACTCGGCAGCGGATTTGAAGTAGCCATGAAAGATCTCGAGATCCGCGGTGCTGGCGATATACTCGGCGCCAGCCAAAGTGGCGCGATAAATACGATTGGCGTGAGCCATTTTGTTCGCATGCTCAATAAAGCTGTCGAAGATCTGAAGGCTGGCAAAAACCTCAATCCTGAGGATGCTGCCGATGCTGCCGCAGAAAAAGATGTCGCACTCGAAATACCGCTCACGGCATTTATTCCAGTCAGCTATATCTCCGATACAAAAGAAAAAATACGCGCCTATCAGCGGCTCTCATCTGCCGACAGCGAACAGGCGCTGGAGGATCTGCGCAGCGATCTTGCCGATGAATACGGTCGCCTGCCGATAGAAGTAATGAATCTAGTAAAAGTACTCCGCCTGAAGCTCGCGTGTCGCATAGCTGGTATTCGTGCAGTCAAAGTCGCGCGCACGGGCGTGAAATCACGCGAGGGCATACTCATACTCGGCAAAAAAATAAAACCAGCCCATATTATGAATGCTTTATCAATCAATCCAAAATGGGCAATTGCAGGCGATAAATTGCGTATTGATATCACTGATCTGGGGGTCGACTGGATTGCTGGTCTGCAGGCCAGCGCCCAAGCACTGCAGACAGCGTTTAAAGCCGATGCCGTGCACGTAAAAAAATAAAGCCTAAGCAAAGAAGAGCATGTTATTTTGTTTGCGACTTGTCTTTTCGCAGGCCGATCCTTTTTAAGGTGTGTGCATACCAGTATATTCCAATGATAATCAGCGGCACAGTAAACAGCCCGAGTGATCTGCCAGCTGGGTGCAAATCCCACAGCAGATTGAAAGTGGTGTGCAGCACGACCGCGCATGTAAAACCTGCTGCCAATATAAAACTGGAATATATCTTTTTATTACTTCGAGCAAATAGCGCACGCAGCACATCGAGAAATCCGAGGTCAAGTGCCTTCCACGGTTTCTTTGCCTGCAGACGCTTTGGCACACCGAGATAGGCATAGGCATAGGCAAAGCCAAATGCCCCCGTAAAAAGCACATGCCCCATCATAGTCACAAAGCTGCGAATAAGATAATTCATCGCAAGATCGACAGAAAAGCCCGCATCGGTATAAATAATAAAAAAATACATGATATTTTCAGTGAACGCAAAACCGAGTGCGACCGCCAATGCATATTCAAACCCATCTTCCAATCGATCAAACCACTGCTTATTTATCTCCACACCAGCAATGAGCGCCAGCGCTTTGACTAATTCTTCCAGAATAGCCAGCACGATAATAAGCACTGCAGACGAAGAAATAAGATGAAATATATTCTGCTCAGGGAAGCTCGTCAAATACTCGCGCAGCATGACCAGTGGCACTGCGGAAAATACACCAAAAAAGAATAATTGAAACAGCACACAGCCAGGCTCTCGATCTTTGAATTGCCGCCGCCAAAAAAGCAGCCAGAGTAAGACGGGCGGCAAGGCAGCAAGTGCGATAAGGATGCCGAGTGAAAATGTCATGAGTTCAGCTTAGCGAAAGGCAAACGCGAAACCAAACCGACGCCAACCAAAGAGCCCGCATGCGAGCGCCAGCCCAAACATGCCAAATGGCAATGCGGTGTGCGTACCAGCAGTAATCTGCAAATGCAGCTGCCAGTCTATCTTTTGCATTGATCGAAAATCGGCCAAGACGAAACCCTCGGCAGATGCATGCGCAAATATCTCAAAGCGGTCTCCTGCGCGCATGACCGCCCGTGCCATCAGCCCCGCGCCATGATCGGCCAGGTGAATCGAGACCTCGCCTGCATCTGTCTCGAGAATAAGATATGTCGCACTCACAAAACGAACTGTGCCAGTAATCCGCTGTGTATCAAATATATTGGGGGCAGCAGGTGTCGGTCGGGCTGTCTTACGAAACCTGCGCTCATCTTCCCGGGCAAAGCTACTGCCTTCGGGCACATCGGCAAAGCCCACCTTTGACATGCGAGTGCCCTGAAAGTCGCGAAGCTCGACAAATTCATTACCAGCATTATTTAGCGCCAGCTTCGTCTCGCGGCGCGTAAATATGCGGCGTGCGCCTGGCTGCAGGATGATCGTGTTTGATAGCGTAAATATCTTGCCGCCTGCTTCCGTGAGCTGCCAATTGCCGAGATTGACCGCGCTATCCCCTGCATTCCAGAGCTCGATAAATTCTGCTGCATTGTCCGAGCCAAGCGGATTGGGTAGAACCTCTGAAATGAAAACCTGCCGCGACAAGTCCCCATTTTGATAAAATGGCGCAACTTTTTTTATGCGTGTTTTTGGCGCGAGCATGATATTTTTGGCGGCGGGAGTCGGCAGCACAGTCTCGCCGAGCTGGGTAAATGATCGATCATCTTTTGCATTGCGCCAGCCAATACTCGAAACGATCTTTCCCGTCGGCAGGCCAAGTGACACTGTGCCGCGCACATTTGGCAGCGTCAGCCCTGTCTCTTCTTTGGTAAATATTCGGAGCTCACCAGGCTGTAACGTGATCGCTGGCAATACAAATTTTTTGGAGCCGATAGATAGCTGCCAGTCTGTCAGATCAGCCGCAATAGTGCTGGTATTTTGTATTTCGATAAATTCGCCAGCAGCGTCATTGCCAGTTGGATTTGGCAGAACCTCGGAAATGATAATGCCATCGGCAAAATGTGGCGGTGTAAAAGCGTGTTCGCGTGAAAAATCGAGAATGCGCTCGGCTATGCCAGCGAAGCCAGCGGGATCAAGTGATTGCATAAAAAGATGATGCTCCCCCGCCTCGAGCTCGGTGTCCAAAGTATAGCTCCACAAACCATCTGCACTCACGGGCACATCTATGATACGCAGCTCCGACTGTAAAAAGAGCCGCATGTGCCCACCCGGCACACCGCGCCCAGCCAGCACAACACCGCGCGATGCATCGGCTGTCGCCAAGAGATGATTGTGTGAAAGATCTGTCAGTTGCTGGCGGTATTGCTGCACGTGCTCGGGCGATGCGGTGGATGCAATCGTGGGATCAGAGGCAATTTCTAGTTCAAAGCGATCGGGAAGCTGATCGCCATCCGTATCAAAAGCATGGGGATTGGTGCCCAGTGAAATCTCGAGCTCATCGGATAGCCCATCGCCATCTGTGTCTGCTTGTATCGCGTCAAAAAAGCCATTCGGTGCATTCGGCGTGCCGATACTCGTCTCTTCCCAGCCTGCAAAGCTGCGTGCATAACTCATGCCCTCTTCCATACTTGGGTATGCGATGCTGTCCATCAGTTGTCCATCGGGGTCAAATAACTGCAGTGTGCCACCGCTATTTCGGATCGAGAGCAAGCCAATAAACGCCCGAAACTCGCCCGCCGCGAGCACGGTGGCATCCTCAAATAGATAGCTGCTCGCACCGACGGTCACCTGCCAACCAAAAAGATCGATCGGCGTGCTGCCTATATTGCGCAGCTCAAACCACTCTGCGCCAGCATCTTCGCCAATAGGATTTGGGACGAGCTCAGACAATCGTATCGCATCTGAACTCACGGCAAGTAGCTCGGCGAGCTCCTCGCGTGGCTCATCGATGTGCCAGTCGTCTTGTGCGTGCGTGTCGAGCCACTTTTCATCTGCAAATGTGCGCACAAATGATGCGCCGCGCACCAGCTCGCGCGAATCCAGACAGCTCGTCGGATTATCCGATTCCCACTGCCCGTTACGAGCGCGCTTTTCCAGCTGGGTGACCTCGGCAATCGTCAAATCAAAATCATATCTACTGCCCAGCGGCGCCGTGCGATCGGTCCAGCAAACGAAATCTTCCGTTGTGTTTTCAAAATCTTTCAGTGTCAGCATGCCGTCTACTCCTGTCAGTCGCAGTGAATCGATAATAAGCGGCTCATCTTTTGTCATCTGTGTGCCCACAGGAAATGTGTAGATCGTCGCTTGACCGAGCTTGAGAAAAAAGCCAGTCAGATCTGTGCCGTCTGCCGTGCACGTGAGACAATCAATCTCGATGCGATCGCCCGACGGATTCTTTGGCTCGACGCGCGTGATCAGCATCTCGACTGCGCTTGCTTGCCGAGGCGGCAGACCACTCGGCGCGCCAGCCGTCGCAAACGGTGTCATAAACCAATCCTGCGCAGTGTCTAAATCGGCAAAATAACCAGCCACAAAATAGCGCGCAAAGACAACATCTCGGCTGAGCTCAGCCGAACTCACCGCGCCAGCTTCATCCAGCGAGTCCCATGCCGACTGCCCTGCGATCTCGGCAATATCGGCATCTTCGCCGCGCGACCACGCACCGTCTTGATTTGCCCAGACGAGCACATCTTCGATCGTGCCTGTGCTATCCCGCAGCGCGAGCTGTTCGTCGGTCTTGGTGAGCCCACTGTGCGATGAATACAGCTGCAAGCCGTCATCTGGCAGATCGGATTTGAAAGTCACAATAATAAATTCGCCCGTTTTAGCAATCGTATTTTTTGGAATTGTTTTGATGTTTTTGTCAGATTCAAAATAAAAACCGCCCAGATCCACCCCCTGCCCGCCTGCGCCATCATCGACGACAAAGACCTCTGCCCAGTCTGCTGCCGCATCTACCGAGACCTCGGTGAGCAGCAGCTGCACGCGACTCGCCGCAATAGATGAAATATATGGCTCGTCAGTGGCTGCGGGCGCGGCGACCGAAGGACTACCGCCGCCACAGCTCGTAGATACCGTGAAGCTTTGGCTCGCGGTCGCTGTGCCCAGTGAGTCATTGGCAGTGAGTGAGACGGCGTAGCCGCCCGCAGGATAATAAAATCCCGCAGGATTGCTGTCTGAGCTTGTTTCACCATTGCCAAAGTCCCAGCTATAGGTCAGCGCATCGCCATCTGCATCCGCGGACTCTTCCGCTGTGAGATTGACATACAGATTACAATTACCGCTCGTATTGCCGCTGCCCTGCACGGTAATCACCGCTGTCGGCAGCTGGTTTGTCTCGATATTTGCTGTGCCCTGTGTCGGATGCAGTAGCGCGATCCAGCTCGTGATAGTGCCGTCTGCCCGCGCATGGCTACCGCCAGCTGTCACAGTAGTATAGCTAAATGAATCAACTAGGTTATCTGCCGCATCACGCAGCTCGACCGTGCCCGCCGAGTTATTTAGACTGGTCCAGCTCCCTGTCCAGCCGAGCCCCGTCGAGCCATCTGCCTTCACAAAGGCAAAACCGCTCGCATCGATCGATGCAGCATTCAGCGTGATCCCACCGATCCGCCACCCCGTCAGATCTACTGCGCTCGCTGTCGGATTATAGAGCTCGATCCATTCCTCCGCCGCATCCGTTCCCGCAGGATTGGGCACGATCTCAGACAAGACAAGATGCTGCGCAACCGAAAGCGCGAGTGATGCGGTATCATTTGTAGCGAGCTCATCCCCAGTCAATATAGTGCGGGCATATATCGTGTGGCTGCCGCTCGTCGCTGCCCAAGCTTGGGTCGCCGTCGTCGAAGTAAAACTCGCAAGCGAATCAATAGCCTGCTCACCGAGCTTACTGCCGCCCGCTGATGGATCGCCGTCCCAAAATTCTATTTTGAAAGTAGTCTCCGTGTTCAGTCCTGTATTTTGAATGGTGGCAGTAAAGGTAATACTCTCACCTGGCAATGGCGCTGCGGTGCTAGAAGTCAGAGCTGAAACTGCTATATCGTGAGCAAGAAAATTGGCTGCAGCAGGCGTAGCCAGATCTGCTTTGCCTGCATCGAGATTCACAGCACGCGAAGAGGCAATCCAATTCACAGCTGCCGTGCCATCTGCGCTGCTTTTGCGTGCCATCGAGCTGGGTGTCGTGCTATCCCCAGCCAGCGGCACACTGCCATCGCCCGCCGTGTCGATCGTCGTGCCTGCGCTATCTTTGAGGATGACTTGCAGAGCTGAGTTCGACAGCGAGACGGAGCTACTCACGACGTCTGGCGCAATATTCAAGACCGATGTGCCGCCCGAAAAACTGTGTGTTGCTGTATTATTTGCGATCAAAAAATAGCCGCCTGCTGCCAAGGTCCCCGAGCTGATTATTAGGTCACCCCCGCTCGTCGCCGCGCCAGCGAGCACCCAATGTGTGAGATCGAATGTCTTGCTGGTCGTATTCTGCAGCTCGAGCCATTCATCCGAGCTGCTGGAGCTCGAGCCCGCCCACGCGACCTCCGAGATAAAAACTTCGCCCGCCGCCCCTATCGTAAAGACGCCCTGCGGCGTCGCGCTCGCCGAGATGCCTGTCGATTCATTGCCCGCTGCATCCCGCGCCGTTATTTTGAATGTATAAGCCGTGCCATTTGTCAGCCCTGTTTTTGTCGTGCTCGTCACATTGCCGAGCGACGTTCCGCTGTCCCATCCGCTGCCTGCGTCGAGATACAGCTTATAATCTGTCACGGCGGTATCATCGCTCGCGGCCGACCAGCTGAGTACAGCCTGCGTGTCCCCCGCTGTAGCCGAAAGTGATCCGCTGTCTGTCGGGGCAGTCGTATCGGGCAGTGCTGGCACGGCCGATACCGTCACGCCAACCGATTCATTTGGCACGGCATCGTAAGCTGTGATTTTAAAGATATATGTCGTGCCATTTGTCAGCCCTGTTTTTGTCGTGCTCGTCACATTGACTAGATCGGTGCCAGCGTCGTAGCCCGCGCCCGCATCGACAAAGAGTTTGTAGCCCGCTGTGTCGACCGAGGCTGAGGCCGTCCAGCTAAGAGAAATCTGTGTATCACCCGCCGTCGCTGCCATATTTGTGATATCAGTCGGAGCAGTCACATCTGCTGGCGCAGCATATACTGAGTTTTGTGCTCGCGGTGTCCCTGCCAATGCTGTCGAAGCAGCATCGAGACCGTTCACTATCACGCCATTATTATTTGCCCAGTTCGTCGGCTCGGTGCCTATCACATCCGAGCGAATACGCTCCATCGAAGCCTTGGACGTGTTATTTCCAGCATGCCATGCATCCACCCGATCGATCTCAGCAGAAAGACTGTCTGTCAAAACCAATATCTCGCCCGTGTTGCCCAGCGCGCCGGCATATGTGAGATCAGCAGCAACATCAGAGATGCTCGTGTCATCTGTGCGTTCCAGCAAGAAATAGCCGCCAGCAGCTATCGTGCCAGACAGGCTAATCGAAGGCGTGCCATCGCTCGCGGCGAGTGTCCAACCAGCTAGGTCGATTGTCGCACCTGTGGAATTGTAAAGCTCGATCCATTCATCATTTGCACTCGCAGCCGTGCCCATCCAAGCAATCTCTGAAATAATCACATCGCGCACGCTCGCCGCCTGCACAGATACAGATGATAGAAGAAATACAAAACAAAACGAGATGAAAGATGAAATCCGCATGGAACACGGATTTTACCTGTTTATTTATGAAATAAAGATGAAATAGTCTTGTTTTTTACTACAAAAAGAGAATAAGTATTGATAAATATAGTAAAATATGATATAATCATATATATAATCCTCAAAATTATGGGTAAAACACAAACAAATAGCCCTGCAATGCAGTCCGAGCATGAGCGAGCAGCGCATATCCGTGCCGCATATCCGCAGGCAAAACACGCGCACGCAGACCCACTTTGGATGCCAAAAGGATCTGTGCGCGCGATGATCACGATCATCGCCACCGTTGGCTTTGGCGTAGCAGTCACCTATTCAATGATGACTGGCATCAGTATCCCCGAAAGCCTCAGCTCAATTGTCATTACGATAATCGCTTTTTACTTTGGCACGCGCGCCAATGGCAAAGAGGTCGATGGTAACCAGATAGAGGTCACGGGCAACTTTTCTGGCGAAGCAGATGCTGTGGCTGGCAGTAAAAACCTCGCAAAAAACCGCTAAAAATAAGCAATATGCCATTTGGCATGAGCAGCTTTTTAGTTTGGTAGGCGCACATGCCATGCTCCACGCGGCAAGGTATTGCCGACAATCCATGGATTGAGCTCTTTGAGCGTGCGTAGATTTGAATCATGTTCCACAGCAAAACGCGCCAGATCTGGCACACTCTCGGAAACGGCGATATCGTGCGTATCTGGCCAGACAAAATAGTCATCTGCACCCAGATCATAGCCATACTCCGCGGCATCTGCCATGATTTGCTTGATGGCGAGTATGCGAAAGACATACCGTGCCGTCTCACTATTGAGATACAAATGATAATAATCATTCACTTGCTGGCGCTGCATGTCGCGCGCGAGACCATTTTCACCGCGATTGTAGGCGGCAGCCGCCAGACTCCAGCTGCCAAACTGGCGATACAGCTTGGTGAGATAGTCGATGGCGGCATCGGTCGATTTGTCAAAGTCGTGTCGTTCGTCGATTTCATCGTCTACACGCAGTCCATATTGTCGAGCTGTCGCAGGGATAAACTGCCAAATGCCCGCGGCACCAGCCGAGCTAGATGCCTGTTCGCGCAGCCCCGACTCGGCCACCGCGAGATATTTGAGATCATCAGGCAGATCGTGCTCGGCAAGCTTTCGTTCGATCTCGGGAAAGTATTTTGCTGATCGTTTGAGATATAAAAGATTTTGATAATCTTGATCGAGATTGACAAGAAACTCTTTTTCCCATGCCTCCCGCACATAAAAATCATCCAAAGGAACAGGCTCGCCAGCAAGATCGATCGAGCTGGGCCAAGGCACGGTGAGTAGATTTTTGCCGAGTAATATGCGTGATCCGCCCGAGCACCAAGCCAGTGCAGTCAGTAAAAAAGCGGTCAAAATACCGAATACAACATATCGACGAAAACCAGATGATGGTCGTGCGTGAGAGTGCATGTGCATGCTGCTAGCTTAGCAGATTGCCATGTGTCCAAACTATTTTTATAGTAGTATGAAAATATGTCATTATTCTGCTGTTGCAGTCGCAGCAGTGCTCTCGACAGCCTGCAGACTATCTAAATAATCGACTAAATCACCGCGGCGATATTTCACAGCGCGCATGACAAGCTCCGCCATTTGCCCGCGTGTCAGACCGTCGCTCGCTGCCGCAAAGCCCGCTGGCAAGATCTGCAGTTTTTCCGCGCGCGCGATAAATGGTGCATACCATGCCTCGCCATCAGCTGCGGGATCCACCGCAAAGCCATAGCTCGCTACGATGATCTTGGTGGCTTCAGCGAGATTTACGGGATTGGCTGGCTGAAACGTGCCATCGGGATACCCACCGATGACGCCCTTTTCTTTGGCGAGGCAGACATAACGCGCAAACCATGCATCCTGCGGCACATCGGGAAAGCATGTTTCTGCCAAATCACCGGTCAGGGTCAACTCATCGTGAAAGCGTGCCTCCATGAGTATCTTGGCGAACTCAGCGCGATTGATGCCAGCAGCTGGACGATAGCTGCCATCGTCATAACCACCGACAATACCCGCCTGTTTCACAAAGCCAATCGCCGCGCGATAGTCCGTCTCGAGTGCGAGATCAGTGAAGGCATCTGCCGCCTCAGACACCGCCGCTGCCTCGACAGCTGCCGTCTCAGCGAGCACAGGCGCGAGTGATTCATCTGTCAGCAGAGTGATATATGATCCGAGTGTGCTGGTAAAGACCTCTTTCGTGTTTTGATTAAAGACGCCGTGCACCCGCAAAATATCGCTGACGCGCGGATGATAGCCAAATAGTAACTCGCGATTTTCATCGCGAAATTGTGTCGCATTATTGACTGAGACAGTAAATGTCTCGTGCTGCACCGTCTCAAGGTGAAATGAGTCTGCATGCACTTCGCGCACCCAGCCATAAAAATTTTGGTCACAAATAAGTAAATCGTAATTTTGTACTGCCGTGAGCACGCCATCCGTCGTGCCAATGAAGCGCACGTGATCTTTGAGCGCAAACTCATTCTCCGCAGCTACAGATGCGCCATCGCGGTACTTGAAAATATCGGCAAATGGCGCAGTAAAGCGATCGCCTGTTTCATTTTCGACGGTGAGTGCGCCATCCGAAATAACTGCGACTGTGCCCATAAAAAGCTGCTCAGTCGCCTCCAACGAAGCAAAGGGGTTTGGCACGGGGTCGGTCGCAGCAGTGACCTGCGTAATACTTGCCAAAAGAGCAAAAAGGAGGCAGAAAACATATTTCATACAAAACAGTCTAACGTGGGCAGCCCCTGCGTCAAATGTTAAACTGCAGACAATTTGACAAATAAAACATCTTTACTCATGTCAACGCTCGTCCTTATCCGTCACGGTCAGTCAGAATGGAATCTACAAAACCGCTTCACTGGCTGGCGCGACCCCGACCTCACCGAGCAAGGCATTGCCGAGGCGCATGCAGCAGGCGTGAGACTGCGCGAGCTCGGGCTATCTTTTGATAGTGCCTTTACCAGCGAGCTGCAGCGCGCACAGCGAACCCTCGATATCGTGCTGGCAGAGCTCGATCAAGAGCTGCCAATCAAACATAATAAAGCCTTAAACGAGCGGGATTATGGTGATCTCAGCGGGCAAAATAAGGCTGAGGCAGCCGAGCAATTTGGCAAAGAGCAGGTACACATGTGGCGGCGCAGCTACGACGTGCCACCGCCAGGCGGCGAAAGTCTCAAAATGACCGCGCAGCGCGTCCTGCCTTATTTTAAAAAGGAGATCCTGCCCCAGCTCAGAGCTGGCAAGCATGTGCTCATCGCAGCCCATGGCAATAGCCTGCGTGCGCTCGTGATGCAGCTCGAGCAGCTCAGCCCCGACGAGATCGTGAAATATGAGATCGCGACAGGTGTGCCCATCATTTATCAGCTCGATGAAAAGGCTGCCGTCCAGCAAGTACAAATACTCAATTAAAACAAGCAGCATTGAATATCGGCATCGATCTTCGCGCACTCAGCTCGGGCACGACCTCGGGCGTGACGACCTATCTGCGTGAAATACTGCCCGAACTCATTAAAATAGATAAAAAGAATCATTATTTTTTGTGGTGGCACACCCCCCGAAACAGCCTCACCCCGCCGCTCACTTTTCGCAGCCCGCGAATCAAAACGATCATCACGCACGGCAGCAGCATGCACATGAATCTTCGCCTGCACTGGCAAGCTGAGCCAGCCATCGATCGTCTGCTACTGACGAAGGCCCAGCGCGGCAATGAAAAGATGGATGTCTTTTGGCTACCCGATCCGCGCCCGATAGCACTATCGCCCGACTGCCGTCTCGTGAGCACTATTCATGATCTCTCGCCACTGCGCTATCCGCAGTTTTTCAGTCTCAAAACGCGCCTGTGGCATCTCTTTTTAAATATTCCAAATAGTATAAAACGATCCGCACGCATCATAACCGTATCGGAAACAATCAAACAAGAGCTCGTGCAAACAACAGGCACCCCAGCAAGCAAAATAACTGCGACCCCGCTCGGCGTGCGCGATAACCTGCGGCGACCGAGCGCGGCCGTGCTGCGCAACGTGCGACAGAAATATCAGCTGCCCGCACACTTTGTACTCAGCCTATCGGTGCTCGAGCCGCGCAAAAATCTCCCCCGACTCATCCGCGCCTTTGCCCAGCTCAAAAAAGAAACCGACCTTCCCCATCAGCTGGTGCTCGCTGGCAGCGCCGATCCCAGTATTTTTGCCGACACAAAACTGGCAATACATGACTGGCTACATTTCGTCGGATTCATCCCTGAGACAGACAAAGCAGCGATGCTCAGCGCAGCCGATGCCTTTGCATTCCCCAGTCTATACGAAGGCTTTGGCTTGCCCGTGCTCGAGGCGCTTGCCTGCGGCACCCCCGTGCTCGCGAGCGATATTCCAGCACTGCGCGAGATCGCAGGCAGTGCAGCTATTTTTGTAGACCCTGAGAATATAAATGCGTGGAGCATCAGCATGCGCAAACTGCTCAGCGAGCCAAAACGAGCAGCCCGCCTGGCGCGATCTGGCCCCACTCACACTGCAAAGCAAACCTGGCGCGAAACAGCCCGAAAGACCTTGCATGTGCTACAAAATAGCCCATAAAAGGTGATGACTATTGCTATATTTATATAAATATGGTATTATATATAAAAAATAAACCCCAAATCGCATGCACACCCTCCTTATTCGTGTTGTCAGTAGTGTTATTGGTATAGCTATGATCGCTGGCGGAGCTGTATATCAGTATCCTGATGTCCTGCTGCCGTCACTCTTTGCGAGTGATGTCGACTACACCAATATCTTCTTAAATGAACATTCGGCTATTACCGAGATGCATGGCGATGTGCATATAAATAATAAAATAGCAGCTGTGGGCGATGTTGTCCGCGCTGGAGATATACTCATGACTGGTAATGATAGCCGCGCGACTATTACTTATTTCGAAGACTCAGTCACCCGCCTCGAAGCAAATACCACATTTCGCATTGCTGCGCTGGCGAGTGATGCAGTCAACCCGCTCAAAACGAATATCCGCGGCGAAGTAGCGACTGGCACCGTGTGGAATAAAGTCATTCGCCCACTCGACCCCGATAGCAGCTTTGCCGTCGGCTCAGCTACCACCGTGGCTACCATTCGCGGGTCTGCCTTTGCAATTACCGTCGATGAAAGTGGCGATACGACTGCCTACTCCACCGAACACGGTCTTTCACTCGCCGTGATCGACCCCCTCACAGAAGAGGTCGTCGGTCATCTGGTCGTGCCAGAAAATCAGCAAGCACATGTAAAAGCAGAAAGTGCACGACGCATCACTGAAATTGCTCGCACCATTCGTACCGAAAAAAATATCGCCCCCGAACGCATCGCCGAGCTCACCCAAGCTGCCGAGCAGACCCTCGAAAAAATAAAAACACCCGTCACCATAAAACAAGCCGCATGGTACCAAGAAAATACACATGCCGATGAAACGCATATTCAGGCTGTCGAACAAAAAATCCAGCGCAAAAAACGCGCAGCAATACCAGTCAAGCCAGACTCTGTATTATATGCACTCCAAAAACGCGCTGACGAACGCAGACTCGCACAAGCAACAACAGACGAAGACCGAGCGCATATAAAAATAAATACATTAAAACGAAATATTATTGCCCAGGAAGTTGCCGATCATTCACCAAAAGAGATAGAAGCAGCTATCACCGAGCTGAAAACAGCCACAGCCGCGCTCGCAAGTGACAATAAGTTACAAACTATAGCATCATCAGCAGATCTTGCCCTGATGGAAAAAGGATACGCCACCCTCACCCCAGATGAAGAAAACTATGCCCTCAAAGAGACCCTGCTCGAGGCGCGAGCAGAAATAGCACCGACAGAAAAAGCACGCGAGGCGCTGCGTGAGCGCGATATTCGTGAGCGCGAACTCGATATTCACGATGCACTAAAACAAGCCGAAAATAATACCGAGATACAATCAGACAAATTTGAGCGAATACAAAAACGATATGAGACCCTGCAAGAACATATCTTGGCTGAAGATAAGATAAACGATGAAGCGGCTCGTATCCCAAGTCTGGACGAACGCTTTCAAGAGCAAGTCAAACGGCAGATCAAAATAAGTAAAAAAGAAGTAGCACAGCAATCTGAAGATGTGGCGCAGACAGATAAAAAAGAAGATCCAACAGAAACAAAAGAGCAAACACAGACATCAGATGAAAAACGAACATCGCGCGATGAAAAAGTAGATAAAGAAGAAAATCATGCCTTGACTGAAAAAAAGGCACGGCAGGAAGCCATCCGTAAACCAGTATTTGAAATTGAGATGGAGCACAAAAAAATAAATGAGGAAATACCGCGCATCGAAGACCGCGTGCAGATAGAAAAAGAAATCAGCAGGCAAGAAAAAGGAGAGACTGCTCGGGATAATATTAAACAGGAAAAAGAAATCAGCAGGCAAGAAAAAGGAGAGAATACTCGTGATGATATTAAACAGGAAAAAGAAATCAGCAGGCAAGAAAAAGGAGAGACTGCTCGGGATAATATTAAACAGGAAAAAGAAATCAGCAGGCA